>Ga0315306_10000019_pt1 | contig 88649 bp, 86 predicted proteins | sample TDP1_MG_FD_203803 | JGI IMG/M metagenome (GOLD analysis project Ga0315306, IMG submission 203803) | Freshwater sediment microbial communities from Lake Towuti, South Sulawesi, Indonesia - TDP1 | ecosystem: Environmental > Aquatic > Freshwater > Lake > Sediment | place: Indonesia: South Sulawesi... | reverse complement strand
CTACATCTCCAAGGACAACGCGTCAAGAATTACTGAAAGGGTTCACTCTTCTCTCGGTGAGAAGAACAAGGCCAAAGAATGGTTAGTAGCTTGCCTTCTAAAGACAATTAAGGACAATCAGAGATGGCACAAGAAAACTGAGCTAATCGACAATTTTCCAGAGGCTACTTCCTGGTTTAAAGAAATGCCTTTGTAAAGGAAAACACAGGTCACGGAATTGTGCCAGTAAAAACAGTGGCAAGCGCCGCCCTGGGTAAGGTTTTCGCTTGGTGCCGGGGGCGGGATTCGAGCCCGCGACCTCTGGACAGTTGGGCGTTTGCCCCATTATTTGTTCTCCAGATTATGAGTCTGGCGCCCAAACCAGGCTAGGCTACCCCGGCATTGCTTAATCAACCCTATTTCTGCACCAGCCAAAATTTAACCATTTACAAATAAAGGCTCACGCCGACTACTATCTCACAAGTTTTTGGACGGAGTTTAGTCTTCCAATGTAAACGATGTCCGCTATACCAATGAACAGTCCTGTTTCGACCACACCTGGAATCATTTTTAGTTGAGAGTCCAATTCCTTTGGCGATTCGATGGGTCCGAAGTAGGCGTCAACCATGAAGTTGCCGTTATCGGTTACAATTGGTCCGACCTTGCCCTTTACTTCCCGCAAGACTGGCTTTCCCCTCAGTTTCTTGATTTTCATCATGACTGTTGACGCTGCAAAGGGCAACACTTCCACTGGCACTGGACAGTCTTCGCCCAGTTTTTTCACGAGTTTCGTTTCGTCTGCGACTATTATGTTCTGTTTGGAGGCTGAAGCCACTATCTTCTCCCTTGTTAGAGCTCCTCCCATGCCCTTAACCATGTTGAGCCTGCTGTCGATCTGGTCGGCTCCGTCTATTGATAGATCGAGTTGTGGATGCTCATTGAGGGTTGTGACTGGCACGCCACATTCTATGGCGAGCAGAAATGCTTGATGCGATGTGGGAACGCCCAACACCCGCCAACCTTTGTTTTGAACGGTTTTTCCTATTTCTTGGATGGCGTAGGCGGCTGTGCTTCCGCTTCCCAACCCGATGAAGTAGCCGTCTTTTACATGTCTGACTGCTTCAAGGGCTGCACGCTCTTTGGCTTTCTCTATCCAAGTCTCGCTTCTAGCCTTCAACCTCGATTTGTCCCAGCCTCTCGAGAACTTTCTCCACTTCCGCCCTGATCTCTTCTATTCTTCTCTCCGCCTCTGTCTTGCGAGGTGGAGGCGCCCGCTTGCGCACCCTCTTCTTCTCCTTCTCCGATGGAGCCTCTGCTGCTGCCGGTGTTGGAGCAGCGGGCAGCGGCACTTCTTTGATGGGTTCTATCTCCAGTTTGGTTCTCATTTCCTCAACCTTTTTGCTCAGGTCGTCGAAGCGCTCACTGAAGAGTTTGACGAGGTCCTCCTGCATGGCTTCGAGCTCGTGTAGGGCTACGACCGATTCGCTTCGGGAGAGCGTGTCCCTAACCTTCATCATTCTTGACTTGTATCTGGCGGCTAGGCGTTCGCGCTCCTCCTCTGTGATTTTTCCCTCCGCATGAGCCTCGTACAGGCGTCTTATGGCGTAGCTGAGAATCTCTCGCTCTATGTCTAGAGTTTTCAGTTTCTCCCGAGCCTTCTCAACCTCCTCAGGTGTTACCGTCCGCTGGGTCTTGAGGGGGAGCAATTTCTCCTCGATCTCTAGGGGCTTCTGCGGAGGTGCCTTGCCAATTCTTCTTCGAGCCCTCGTGACGTAGAGCAGAAAAAATGCGGTTGCGACTGCTCCAGCCGCGACAAGCGCGTAGATCCACGGCTCGAAATCCACTGATTTTTCCCTCGTCAAAGTCATTGGTTTGATTAGGTGGTATATAAAATGTGAGTGTGGAGCCTCGGGCGGGATTCGAGCCCGTGACCGCGGGGTTAGTTGTTTTAAGTGGTTTCAGACGTCCTACAGAAATTTATAGATCAATTCACGCATTTTGTGTGGTTCCACGAAAGACATTATTGGCTTTTAGGATATTTTTTAAGGTTGCAAGTTAGAGTAGATATGTGATTGGAGGTTAATGTGGAGAAGTTTTCTTGTCATCTCTTGAGTATTTGCAGAATGGTCGATATGCTATTTTAAAGAAGCTTGGTGAAGGTGGAAAAGGTGTTGTCTACAAGGCTAGAGACACGGTTTTGAATCGAGTTGTCGCAATTAAAATACTGAAGAGTGCGGTTCAAGGTGAAGAGGCATATTCACGGTTTATGCGCGAAGCGCAAGTAACAGCCAAACTTAATCATCCAAATATTGTGTCTATCCACGATATTGGCAGAGAAGATGAAAAACAGTTTTTTGTGATCGAGTTTGTTGATGGAATGAGTGTACGTAGCCTTATGGAAACGTATCCAGAAGGTAAATGTGACATACAAACCGTCTTAAGAGTCGGCGTAGATGTTTGCAGTGCTCTTCGGTACGCACACTCTCAAGGCGTTCTGCATCGAGACGTTAAACCCGAGAACATCATGATTACACAAGAAGGCATAGCGAAACTGATGGATTTCGGTTTAGCCAAGATGCTCGGTCAACCTAGCATCACAGATGAAGGAATAATAGTCGGAACAGTTGCCTACGTAGCTCCCGAAATAGCCTTAGGAAAAGGCGCTGACGCTAGATCTGACCTGTACTCTTTTGGCGCAGTCCTTTACGAGACCGTGACAGGAAAACCACCTTTTCCCGGAGAAGATCCTGTAAAAGCTATTTTTAGTCATATTCATGACTTTCCGGTTTCACCAAGTAGACTGAATCCGATGGTTCCACAAGCTTTGGTTGATTGTATCATGAAGCTTTTGGAAAAAGAGCCAGACAAGAGATATCAATCCGCGGCAGATTTGCTTCAAGTGTTGAAAGAGATTGCCGAATGTTTCGTGAGAGAAATTTTGGTGCCTTCTTACAAACCAGGCGCTCTTGTTCCAAGCCCTCGTCCTCCTGGGGCAAGAGAGGTTCGGCTTATCGATAGAGTTGAAGAGATGTGCCTTCTGAGGGACGCTGTTGACAGGGCTGTTCGTGGCGAAGGTAACATTGTCTTTCTGTATGGAGAGGCGGGAATTGGCAAGACAAGGTTAGCTAGAGAATTAGGAGCTTATGCACATCTGCGTGGAATGCAAGTTTTGTTAGCCAAGTGCTCATCGCTGTACAGGATGCATGGTGTTCCTCCCTTTGTTCTCTGGAAAGAAGTGATTAAGAACTATTTGGAAGTGTGCCCTCCCGAGCAATTACAGAAGGTGATTGGCTATTATCCAAGCGAGGTTTCCAAGCTTGTTCCCGAACTTAACCAAAAGCTTGGAGTTGTTCCTGAGTCTCTACCCATAAGTCCCGAGCACGAGCGTGACAGGTTGTTTGAAGCAGTTTCTCAGTTCATCACCAACATTTCTAAGGAAGGACCATTGCTAGTCCTTCTTGATGATTTGCATCTGGCTGATCAGTCTTCGCTCTTGTTGCTGCATTATTTGGCACGCGGTGTCTATAAGGAGCCTCTGCTTTTCTTGGGCGCTTATCGTGACGCTGAGCTTGATGAGAGACACCCTTTGTCTCCTATTTTGATAGAACTGAATAAGGAACGTATGCTTCAATCTGTCCCGTTGAAACGCATGTCTTCAAATGATGTTTCACAGATGATTGAAGAAATTCTGGAACAAGGTGATGTGCCAAAAGATTTCTGTGAACTCGTCTATATGAAGACAAGAGGCAACCCGTTCTTTGTTGAAGAGGTGATAAAATCCCTAAAGGAAGAAGAAGTCATCTACCGCGATGAAAACAAATGGAAGTTTAAGGAAGTTTCCACGATTGAGTTTCCCAAAACCGTTAAAAGCGTTATAAAGCTGAGAATAAGTCGCCTAGATGATGAATGCCAAAATGCGTTGACTATGGCTTCTTTTGTTGGAAACGATTTCACTTTTGAGGCTTTATGCGCAGTTACCAGCTTTGAAGAAGATAAAGCGCTTGAAGTAATAGAGAAAATACTCAAAACAGGGCTGGTTAAGGAGAGAGTTATCCGCGGAGAAGACGTGTACTCCTTTGCCGATATTATCGTTAGAGATGTTGTGCATGAGGAAGTTAGCCATTTAAGGCACAAAAGGCTTCACGGCGTAGTTGGATGCGCCTTAGAGAAGGCGTACGCAAGAAATATTGATGAACATCTCGGAGAACTTGCCTATCATTTTCTAGAGGCCGGTGAAAAAGATAAGGCACTTGACTATTTCCTCAAAGCTGGGGAAAAAGCAGCAACGGTTTACGCCAATAACGAGGCTGCCTCCTACTTCCAGTCTACCCTTAAGCTACTTGAAGAGAAGGAAGGCAAACTTGAAGAAAAAGCGCATGTCCTTGAAAGACTTGGAGACATCAAAAGCTTTGTCGGAGAATATGATGCCTGCGTGAAATATTGGAATGAAGCGTCGCTGTTGTGGAAGCAACTGGATGAGAAAGCGAAGGTTTCAAGACTGCACCGTAAAATGGCGAACGTTCTTTGGGCAGAAATAGGCGACACGGAAAAGGCTAAGGAGCATCACGAGAAGGCCTTGAAGATTTTGGAAACCGAGCCTGAAAGCGTTGAATTAGCAAGCGTCTACAATGATGTGGCGAACATGATGTTATTTCATATTGGAAATATGGCTAAAGCTCTTTCTTACGCTGAGAAAGCGCTTGAGCTTGCTGAAAAACTAAACGATTTTGAAGTTGCTGCAAATTCATACGCCAGCTTGGGAGGCGTGTCTTCATACACTGGAGACAATAAGAAAGCAATTGAATGTTTGGAGAAAGCTTTGAAAATATCACTTGATAACGGGTTTATGAAGACCGCATTGCGTGCATACAATGACCTTGCTGCAGTACTTCCATCAGAAGAAAATGAAAGACGCTTGGAATTCTACGAGAAGGGATTGGAACTTGCGAAAAAGGCAGGATATATCTCCTTCCAATCTGGGATTGGCACCAATCTGGTATGGAGCTATCTTAACATGGGAGATGTAAATAAAGCAGTTCTGTTGGCGGAAGAATCAGTTGCATTGGGTAAGAAAGCCGGATTGATGACTCTCCTTCCTATGTCTATTAGTGTTCTTGGATTTGCTTATCAGGTATTAGGAGAATGGGACAAGAGTGAACAATGCTACAAGGAAGCTTTGAGCATTTCCGAAAGGCTAAGCGATTTTCAATCAATCGCCTTCTGTTACGCATCAGTCGGATGGTTCCATTTTGACAAAGGGGAATATGTCAAGGCAAAAGAATTCTATGAAAAAGTGATTGAAGGCTATGAAAAAGCTGGAGCAAAACACTCTCAGATGGTGGCCTCTACGGAACTTGTTTTGGCGTATATAGAGCTTGGGGAAATCGAGAAAGCCGAGAACCTGATCAACAGCCTATGCAAGTTTACGCCCAAAGTTGAGGATAAACGGCTCATCGCTAAGGTGGATGCATTGAGAGCAATATTGTTCCGTGCACAGAAGAAATGGGAAGAATCTATCGAGTATTTCGAAAAGAGCCTTCAGGAGTATGAGGCTTTGAATGCGAGGCGATGGGACGTCTATTGGCTGGCTAAAATGGTCCTCTGTGAATACGCTCGAGTGTATCTGGAAAGAGGTCAAGAGGGCGACAGAGAAAAAGCCCACAACCTCCTCAACCAAGCACTAGACATATTCCAAAAACTAGACGCCAAAAAAGACATAGAAAAAATAATAGCCAAAAAGAAACTACTCACAGCCTAAAACACATGATTGCAATACTACTAGCATTCATAGCCTACTTATCCGGAGATATCTCCTCTTTCCCGCTTATCGATATTTCTAACACAAACAAGTTTACGCCCACGTTCTCGCCCGATATTCGATTTGACCGGGTCTACATACAAATCCCCCATAAAATCACCCTAAACAACATCAAAACACACCACAAACTCCGCTCAAACAAAACTCAAAACAACAACTCAAACAAAAATAGATAAACATCTTAACCTCCATAAAATGTGAGTGTGGAGCCTCGGGCGGGATTTGAGCCCGCGACCTCCGCCTCCTTGTGGTTTTTGGCTTACCAAGGCGATGCCCTAACCGGCTAGGCCACCGAGGCAAGGATTGCTAGTATTATTTCGAGTGTGGTGTGTTTAAAGGATTTTGTTGGTTACGGTTTGTTTGTGCTCGGTTGGACTGGTTCCTTCTGTTTGAGAGATTATGTTTGTTTTTGCTCTTGCGCGTGCGAGACCCCTCTACCTACGGGGAGGCGTTATGTTGGATAATGTTGAGAGCGTTGTCTTCAAATTCCATGTGCGTGCGTAGAGCAGACCTAGCCCCTCTGTTAGGCCCAAATAGGCTACAAATATAGAGACTGTTGTTGGGTATGCTAGGCGTGCTTAGGCTGTTTGTTTTTTGGTTGCGTCTGTTGAGAGGTTGACGAGTTTGGACTTTGTGACAGAAGCGCAACTCAAAAGCGCTAACTTATATCTTTTAATCCTGCAACATACTAAGCCGAGAAAAACATGCAGCCGCTGCTCTACGAGGTTGCCTATGCGTTATACTTCATCCTGCCAGCCTACTTCGCCAACGCCTTTCCAGTGATATTTGGCGGGGGGCGCCCAATCGACGGCGGCAGAACCCTGAGCGACGGAAAGCCCTTGTTTGGTCCCAACAAGACTGTCAGGGGCTTCTTGGCTGGCTTAACAACTGGAATCATCGTGAGTCTTATTCTTAACGCAGCGTTTCAATACGACCTACTTCTGGGTTTCACGCTCTCTCTAGGCGCTCTCACAGGCGACCTGCTGCACTCTTTCGTCAAGCGTAGGATTGGAATCCCAGCTGGCTCGCCGCTTCCAGTCGCAGACCAGCTCGACTTTGTCTTGGGCGCTCTTCTCTTCTCCCTCTTTGTTCCACACTCGCAGCCCCCGCTATATCTTCTGCCCATCCCGCCTCCGCCGTTCTTGACGACAACCATAATCGTTATTGTCATTACGCCGCCCATACACCTTTTAACAAACCTCCTCGCATACCTATTCGGCGTGAAGAAGACACCGTGGTGAAAAACAGACTTGTTCCGCAACCTACCGATAATGAAGGGTGCAAAAACCGCCGTGGAAACCTGCATGAACACGAGACCAGAAGAGGCTGTCCTGATCGTAACAGACTTGGGAAAGCTGGAAATCGCCGAAGCCTTCGCTTACGCAACCACAGCAGTCGGAGCCAAGACAGTCATCACCCTCATGGAGAAATTGAGCCGAAGCGGAGAAGAGCCCCAAAGACCTGTGGCTGAAGCCATGAAAGCCGCAGATGTTGTGTTACTACCCACTTCAAGGTCGCTCTCTCACACAGACGCCAGGAGAAACGCAACTAAACAGGGAGCCCGCATAGCCAGCATGCCAGGCATAACCGAGGACATGATGAGCATCGGCGGACTGACAGCCGACTACCACGAGATAGCGCAACTGACCCACAAGGTGGCAGACATCATAGAGAAAGGCAAAACAGTGATGGTCTCAACCCCATCAGGAACAAACCTGACAATGAGTATCGAGGGCAGAGCGCCTCAACGCGACACAGGACTCTATCACAACAGAGGCGAGTGGGGGAACCTCCCAGCCGGCGAAGTCTGTCTGGCGCCCGTTGAGGGAACAACCCAGGGCGCGCTCGTCATAGATAGCATGGGCGCCATCGTGAAGCAACCCGTACAGATCAGAGTCGAAGATGGCTGGGCACGCGACTTCAAGGGTCAAGACGCCGCTAGGCTGGTGGAGATTCTCAAATCGGTGGACGAGAACGCCTTCAACATAGGCGAACTAGGCATAGGGACCAACCAAAAGGCTCGCGTAACAGGCGCAGTCTTGGAGGACGAGAAAGTTTTGGGCACGGTTCACATCGCCCTGGGCGACAACACCTCGTACGCCGGGGGACACACCAAGAGCGGCATCCACCTAGACGGAATCCTGCTCCAACCAACTGTCAAGGTGAACGAACAAATTATAATGCACGACGGAAAACTTCTCTTGACCGAGATGTGACCAGCTTCCGCTGATGACTTTCTAAGATTGTGAGACGGAAGCAGTCAGCTTGGACAAGATGAGGTTTTCGATGTAGAAGTAGGCTATGAGTATGAGGACAGCCCCTGTCAGGAGCATCATAAACGCTTGGCGAGGCTTGTAGGCGTATTTTGTGCTTTGATACATGACGAGAACGCCCGCAACACCCAAGCCATAGGTTGTCATGACGAACATGCTCTCCAAGATGGATTGCTCGTGCACCGTGTAGGGATAGTAGAACAGGATTCTCGTGCCTATGGGGATGGCAACCATGGGTTGCTCCAAGATGTCATAGACTCCCCCGCTCAAGAGAAAGATGGAGAAGGCAGCCACGATGACGGCGACCACAAAGATGGAGGGTTTGGCTGTTGCCAACTTCCAGTAGGTCTTTCGGAGCCAGAAGCCCAGCGAAGTAAACCTCTTTCTGATAAAGTTTGTCAAAGCCGTTTTCACTCTTCCTTCTTCAGCAGTTGCTCCGCCACTTCTTTCGCCCATGTGCCCGTAAATGGATTCTTCACCAGCTCATTTAAGTATTCTTCCCAGGAGGCGCCCGAGGCTTTCTTCCACGTCTCGAACTTCTTCACAATGTTGGCGTGGGCTCTGTCGTGTAGCTCGCAGTACTTGCTCTCACTTTTGGTTTCTCTGCTGCACAGCTTGCATTTCAAGGCGTTTCCTCCTCTCCTCTTTTGCTGGGCAAGTGGGGTTGAAGCAGAGCATCCACGGTCGTCTGCCCTTCAAGCGCACGAATATCATAGGCCAGCCGCAGCCCTTGCACGGTCTGCCCATTGGTTTGACCGTTCCCCTCTGGGGCAGCGGGAACGAGGTCTTGCACGATTTTTTGAAGAAGTTGGTGCATCCGATGAAGCGTTTTCTCGTCTTTCTAGAATATAGTATCATCAGCTTGCCCGTTCCGCAGCTGGGGCAGTTGCCGACGATTCTCTCTTGCATGCGGGCTCTCTTGATGGCGTTGCTCAGGGCTTCGCCGATTGTTGATTCACTCTGTTTCAGCTCTTCGAGCACGGGCTTCAGCTGGCTGACAGCCTCGTAGAGCACGTTCTCTCGCTCTTCGCTGTTGTTCTGTATCTTGTCCATTCTCTGTTCCAGCTGGCGGGTAAGTTCGACTGATATGACGTTTGGGGCGTGCTTGCGCAGGACCTCGATGATGTCGAAGCCAAGGTCTGTGACCACTATCCTTTCTTCCGTGATGTATTTTCGGTTGTAGAGGGTCTCGATTATGTCGGCTCTGGTAGCCTTTGTCCCTATGCCTTCCTCCTCCATCCGTTTCAGAAGACTGGCAGGGTTGTATCTCGGCGGGGGCTTAGTGAACTTGTCCTCTCTGGTTATTTGTCTCAGCTGGACTGCTTCACCCTCTTTTATAGGTGGAAGCGTGACTTCTTCGCTTCGCACGTAGGGCTTGTAGAAGCGCATCCAGCCCTCCTTTAGAATGCGTCTGCCGCGGAGATGAAAGTGATGCCCGTCTATGTTAATCGTGGCCTTCATGCTCTGTTTGAGGGCTGTTTCGCCGAACACCGCCATAAACCGCCTGACGACGAGGTCCCATATTCTCCGCTCAGATTCGTCCAATGCTCTCTCTGGAAGGTTGCCTGTCGGATACACCGCTGGATGGGCTGGGTCCTCCTTTGCTCCTTCTCTGGGTTTCAACTCCTTCATTTGGAGAAGTTCAGAGGTGAGTGGGCTGTAGTTGCGGTCGCGGCTCAGCCCGTTCAGTATCGCCCTGTAACCTATTGCTGGTGGCAGTTTTTGGCTGCTCGTTCGGGGGTAGGAGATTAGGGCTTCGAGGTATAGTCGCTCAGCTATGTCTCCTGTCCGTCTGGGGGTGTACCCGAAGATGCCGTAGGCTTCGCTCTGGAGTGCGCCTAGGTCGAAGGGAATCGGTGGCGAGAGTTGGAACTTCTTCTCTTCAATTTTTTCGATTGTGCCTGCTTTGCCTCGGCACTTCTCTATTATGGCGTCTGTGTCTGTTTTCTTCTCTATTACTCTCTTCTCATACTCCACCTCGTAGGTCTTGCCCTGTATCTCAACCTGAGTCAGTAGGCTCCAGTACGGGGTGGGCACGAAGGTGTGGATGGCTCTTTCTCTAGCCACGAGAAATCTGAGGGTCGGACCCTGAACACGCCCGGTGCTTAGGGTGGCGTACTTTCCGCTCCAGCGGTTGGCTGCGAGTGTCAAAGCCCTTGAGATGTTGACTCCGTAGAGCCAGTCGACTTCGTGTCTCGTCTTTCCCGCCTCGATTAGGGCGTAGTCCAGTTTTGGCAAGGGCTCGTGGTAGGCTTTTTCCAACTCAGCCTTTGTCAGGGTTGAATACTTCATTCTTTTGGCGACGCCATCCTTGTTTTCGCAGGCGTATTTCAGGATGCTGTAGCCTATGAGGCTGCCTTCGATGTCGTAGTCGCAGGCGTCTATGAAGCCTGTAGCGTTGGCCGCCAGTTTGGAGAAGACCTCAATCCACGTGCGGATTTGCTTGGCGCCCTTCTCGGCCAAGTGTCGTGGCGCCCACCTGAAGCTGAAGACCGGATAATAGTTTCTTCTACCCCTCTCATGAACAACCGTGTAGAGATGCCCCAGTGCTGGGGCAACAACCAGGGTTTGGTCTCGATTAGCCACAAAGTAGGGCACGCTCTTCTCCTCAAACTTCTTGGGCTTCGCCTTCAGGTCTAACGCCTCGGCGATGCGTTGGGCGGCGTCGGGCTTCTCTGTAACAATGAGCGTGTACTTTTCCATTACTGATGACCTTTTTACTCCCTTCAAGAACACACACAGCTTATTTATGACTTACGGACAAGTGATAAGGACAGCAAGACCTCAATTGAACAGTCATAACAAATTCTGATAAGTTGGCATCCTTTCAAGCGGAGTGTAAGCTAAGCATGCTGAGATTGATTGTCTACATGCAAGCAAAATGTTTATATGCAAGCAAACTTTTAGACTACTCCGATTGGTGAAGAAAGAATGTCAGACACCACTGTTACCGTTCGTGGAGTTGATTCAGAAGCATGGAAGGAGTTCCAGAGTGGCATAGTTAGCCTGCACGGCAACCTCTACGGCAACATAGGACAAGAGGTCACAAGCGCTCTAAAGCTCTGGCTGGAGAGGCACAGAGGGATGAAATCTGCCGTTGGCATCCCACCAGAACGCCTCGCAGTCTCCTACAACGACATCGGAGGACTCAAGAAAGAGATTCACATGATAAAGGAGACCGTCGAGGTTCCTCTAAGACACCCAGAGCTTTTCAGATGGCTCAACCTGATACCGCCAAAAGGGGTTCTAATCCACGGTTCCCCTGGAACAGGCAAGAACATACTAGCCCGAGCGGCAGCGGCAGAGGCAAAAGCATGGCTGTACATACTCAACATACAGCGGATGCTCAGTGAATTTAACGAAGAGAGGTTGCGGGCGATCTTTCAGAGGGCTAAGGAAAGCGCCCCAAGCGTCATCCTGATAACCGACCTAGCAGCAATGGCAACTAGCCGTCAGAAGACCACAGGAGACCCTGTAGACCAAATCCTTTCTTGGCTCCTCTCAGAGATGGACGCGCTAGAGGATTTCAGCAGGGTCGTCGTCATAGGCATAACCTCATCACCTGAAGAGCTTGAACCATCACTCAAGCGAAGGTTTCAGCGAGAGATCGATGTCAGTCTCCCTGACAGACAGGGGCGATACGAGATCCTGAAGATTCTCACGAAGAAAATGCCGCTCGGAGACGACGTCGACCTAGGAAAGCTTGCCGATATGACTGACCAGTTCCAAGGCGACCTTCTGTTGAGAATATGCCAGGAAGCGGCAACATGGACTCTCCGACGAACCCTCGAACGCGAGAAGATAGCTGCCGAAGAGATTAAGCAAGAAAAGTTGGAACAAGTTAAGGTCTCGATGGACGACTTCTTAAGAGCATTCAACTCTCTCAGAGAGACAAGCTCTTCTTCGTGCTGATTTTGCGCAACCCCCACAGAAGCCTTCCCTAACTCCCTTCCAAAATCAGCGTCCACCCCAAACCCTGTTCGAGGCGCCTATTAGACCCCCTCTCCCCCTACGCCAAAAATTTTTTTCCTTCAAAGACTGTTTCTCCTCGCGTATAAACATAAATAGCCTAAACCCGTCTGTATTTCCTTGCACAACAGGACGTGAACAAGACATGCCTCAACGCGTCCTCTGCCAAAAGTGCGGCTTCACACTATACGAGGGAATAGAACTCACACCACCAGACGAGATAGTCCAACGCTTCAACGGAAAATGCCCGAAATGCGGCAAAAAACTGTCCTTCAACCCAACCAACGTCGACATCAAACCCATAAAATAACATCGACCAACAAACCATTTTAAAGAGGCCCCAAAAATGAGCGGAACAACACAGAGAACCCACCTCTACGAATTCCACCAAAAAAACGCAAAAATGACCGAGTTCGCCGGATTCCACATGCCCATATGGTACAAGGGAATAATCCAGGAACACATGGCAGTACGCACCAAAGTAGGCGTATTCGACATAACCCACATGGGACGCGCAATGATAACAGGCGCCGAGAGCGAAGCGTTCCTCAACCACGTGACAACAAACGACGTCGCAGCCCTCACACCCCTAAGCGCCCACTACTCAACCATGCTCAACGAGAACGGCGGCATAAAAGACGACTTTGTCCTCTCAAGGCTGGAACCAGAAAGGTTTCTCATAGTCTACAACGCAGCCAACAGAAAAAAAGACTACGAGTGGCTGGTTCAGCGCTCAAAAGCCTTCAACGCCGGAGTCGAAGACGTCTCAGAAGACATAGCCATGTTCGCCGTTCAAGGCCCAAGAGCCCAAACAACCCTACAGAAGATAGCCAGCGCAGACCTGAGCAAAATCGAGCGCTTTAAATGCGCCTTCACAAAACTCGCCGACGCAGAAGCCTTCCTATCCAGAACAGGCTACACAGGCGAAGACGGATTCGAAGTCTTCATCCTGAACACACTCACAACAAACCCAGCCAACGCCACAAGAGCATGGAACGCCATCCTAAAAGCAGGCGCAGACGAGGGAATAGAACCCTGCGGCTTAGGCGCGAGAGACACGCTCCGACTGGAAGCAGGAATGTGTCTGTACGGAAATGACATCGACGAGACCATAACACCTCTGGAAGCGGGAATAGGCTTCGTGGCAAAACTCAAGAAGGACTCGTTCATCGGTAAAGACGCTCTCGTAAAGCAAAAGGCGGAGGGAATAAAGAGGAGGCGCGTGGGCTTACGAATGTTAGAGAAGGGCATACCTCGCCCACAACAAGAAGTCTGGAAGCAAGGAAAGAAGATCGGGCAGACAACCAGCGGGACGCTCTCGCCTTTGCTGAAGTGTGGGATAGCCATGGCTTACGTTCCCGTACAGGACGCCGACGAAGGCGAAAAAGTCGAAGTCAAAGTAAGGGACAAATTCATAAAGGCAGAGATCGTAAGATTCCCCTTCTACGACCCAACTCAGTACGGTCACGGAAGGAAAACCTGAATGCAAGTGCTCAACTACAACCTCCCAGACAAGTTATACTACTCAAAAGAGCACGAGTGGGTCCGCCTAGAAGGCAAAACAGCAGTGGTGGGAATAACAGACTACGCCCAAAAACAACTCCACGAAATCGTGTATGTCGAGGTTCAAAAAGAAGGCTCAGAGGTCAAGCAGCTCCAAACAATGGGCACGGTGGAATCGGTCAAATCGGTCTCTGACGTATACTCTCCCGTAACGGGGAAAATAACCAAAGTAAACACCGAACTAACCGACAGCCCAGAGCTACTCAACCAAGACCCTTATGGGAAGGGATGGATAGCAGAAATCGACCTAACAGACTTTCAAAAAGACTCTGAAAACCTACTAACAGCCAAACAATACGCAGACTTCATAAGGACTCTGGAAGAATAAACGATACATGTGCCGTTAGGGTTTGTGAGGTGCTCAGCCCTTAACTGATGTATGTTATCCGTTCTTCTTCGGTCCTGCGCATCTCACGAGCGTAGGATTCCCTTTTCTCCTCAATTTCGCGCATTCTAGCCGCAATCTTCTTAGCCTTTTCTATCTCTGCATCGATGCCGCTCTTGTCGAACTGAATGTTTAACATCCTCTGCAACACTTCAAGGATGCTCTTCGCGGCTTTGGGGTCTGGCAGGTAGCCGCGGGTTTCTCCCAACAAACACAGAGCATCTATGTTCCAGAATCTCGCCAGACCTAAGAGTAAACCTGCTGTTCCAACTATAGGGTTTCCAGGAGGACTGGATGTGGCTTGTGCCTCCAATGCTTTTTTTAGGAGCTCTGGACTAGTTGAGACAGCGATCACTCTTGGTGTTTTTTCGGTCTCCTTGCGGAATCCACCTACTGTTATAAGGAGTTTGGCTCCCATTTTTGTGGCGAAGTCTAGGATGCAGTTTGCCACTTCGTATTGCCCCTCTATTGTTTGCGCTTGGCTGTCTCCGCTCAGCAGCACAAGGTCGTTTTCTCCTGCCTGGTTTTTCCAGAAGTGAAATTCTCCTCTGAGGAGCCTGACGTTTCCCTTTTTGTTCACGAGAACATAGTAGGGAAAGTGGGGTGAATATAACTCGGCGAATCTTTGGGCTTTCAACTGCTTTGTGAGGTATCGCGCAACGATTTTTCCAACCATCCCGAGTCCAGGAAGCCCCTCTATCAAAACAGGATTTTTTAATTCAACCCGCATGGTTTCTTTGACAAGTGTCTCTTTCATCCGCCTCACACCCTCATAGCTCGCCTATACTTTGCGTACTTGTCTTCGGGTGAAAACTTTGCTGGATGAGGAACCCGCACTTTTCCGCCGCAGCGTGGACACTTCTCTTGGTTAAGCGTGTATTGGTTGCACTTTTCACATTTCCTGAGTAGCCAGGCCATTACTTTCCCCTTTGGAAGGCGCCCAGCCCACCCGCTCTTGTTATGTTATTCACTGCTGCTTCAGCGGCGTCCTGCAAAATTTTTTCCGCTTCTTTGTAGTCTTCGGCTAGGACTTCTACGCAGTATTTTGGCGGAGAAACTACGTAGACGCGAACTCTTGTTCCCTTTGGCTTTTCGATTTTTTGAGCGTTGCTCAGCGCTTCTCGGATTTGTGCGGCTCCGTTTGGTTTCATGCATTGGAGTTCTAGGGTTCCTTTTATCTTCACCATGGGCGGTCTGATTTTTTCTTTGGCTACTTCGGCGATGACGGCGGCTATGTCTTTGGGCACGCCGACTTCTATCAATGTGTCTGGTCCTTCTCTGGCGGCTTTTTCTAGTCCTTCGTATAGTCCTCCGAATTTTTCTTCGATTTGTGGGCTGATTTTGCTGTAGATCTCCTCTGCTGGTTGTTTGAGTTTTTCCGAGACGCTTCGCATGAGGCTTTCGGCTTTTCTCTCTTTTTTCCAAGAAAGGATTTTTTCTCGTCTCTCTCGTCTCGAGACTCTCCGCAGAGAGAGGTCGACATGTGCCTTTTCTGTATCAACCCTTAAGACTTTCAGAACGACCTTTTGTCCTTGGCGCACGAAATCTCTGATGTTTCTGACCCAGCCCGACGATACTTCTGATATGTGGAGCAAACCCTCTTTTTGATATTCGTCGAGAAGGACGTAGGCGCCGTAGTCCGTGATTTTCTGGACTGAAGCGAGAACAAGGTCGCCGGGTTCTGGCCACTCTGCTTTCTTGACCGCCATGCTTTTACCATCTTTATTCTAGTGAGGCAACGACCTCTCCTTTAAGATTGGCTCTTCCCCCAGTTGGTTCGGCTAGCGTTGCTCCACAAACGTTGCAGTGAACCGTGCTTGCGGCGTGGCTGAAAACCATTTGTTCGTTTCCGCAGTCGGGGCACTTCACGCGCACGAACTTGCTTCTTGGTCGGGGTAAGAGTTTCTCCCATACACTCATATTGTCTTTTCTTCTCCTATTCTACGCTTAGCTTCTTGAGGCGCAGACCCTTTCTGTGTGTTGTGTGGCCACAGGTCTTGCACTTGAGTTTGAGTGTTTGTTTTTTGGATGTCTTGGCGAATTTGCGTTGCAGTCCTCTCTTTCTGTGTCCTCCGTAGCCCTTTTTTATTCTGTCGTGTTGTCGTTCACCCTTGGCTAGCGCTCGTCTTCTCCCAGCCTTGTACAAAGTAACAGTGTGAGGCTGATGCTTCCTGCACTTGGGACAGTAGGTGACGATTTCTTTGGGCGCTTTCATGCCGTTTTCACTTGGTGATTCTGTATAGAACAACCAGCTTAAACATATAAAGATAACTAACGAATCAATTTTGAAATGATAACTTATTAAGATGTCTGCCGTCTGGGAGAAGTGGGTTTACTTCTGTCATGTATGTTTGCGTCGTCCTAACCAACTGTTTAGGTATTCTTGAAAATGGCCCTTCTTTTTGAGATACAAACCATAGTTGACAAGTGCAGCCATGGCTCTGGCCGCGTCTTCCGGGGAGCGATAGGCTGGAATCCCGAGTTTGTCAAAACGACGCCGAACATAAATGGCCATCTCGGTCTCTCCGATGTCACAGGCAACGATTGGCTTTGCGTAATTTCTCGCCGAATTCGCTATCTTGTCAACGTAATCTTCCTGCAGAGCTGGCGCTTGGTGCAGCCCAATCACGATGAGACCATGGACTTCGGGGTCGTCGAGCAATATTTTGGTTCCGAGCTCAAACATTTGCGAAGTCACAGACCCCGTGAGGTCTAGAGGGTTGAGATTGGTGGCAAAGGATGGAATCTCACCCTCCCTCTTCAACTCCTCAAACTTCTCTATGGTCTTGTCGGAGAACCTTCTCACATCTATTCCTCTAGACTCGCACTCGTCCACCGCCATGATGGCTGGACCACCAGCACTCGTGATAACAGCCACGTTGTTGCCTGCGGCTGGTGGCTGAAACGCCAAGGCTTGACCAACGTCAAAAAACTCCTCCATGTCACGAACACGCACAACGCCGACCTGCATGAAAACGCTGTCGTATATCTTGTCGGAACCAGCGATGGCGCCTGTGTGAGAGAGTGCCGCTCTCGCGCCTGCCTCAGTTTTCCCCGACTTCAAAGCAACAACGGGTTTTACGGCGGTCACTTCCTTAGCCATGTCCATGAACTCTCTCCCAGCCTCGATGCTCTCAGCGTACAAGAGAATCACCCGCGTCTTCTCGTCGTGCAAGAGGTACTGGAGCATCTCGGGCTCGTCCACGTCAGCCTTGTTTCCGAAGCTCACGAACTTGCTCAAGCCCAGCTGCTGTCCTGCCAGATAGTCTAGGGCGGCTACGCCGAAGGCTCCGCTCTGGGTGACTATGGCTATGGGACCAGACATGGGGCGTGGTGTCGCGACCACTTCGTCTCCTGTTGTTAGAACCTTTGTTTCTGGCAGAAAGAGCATGTCGACGCCTGTGTGGGAGTCGTAGACGCCTAAGCAGTTGGGTCCGAGCACCCTAATCCCAGCCTTCCGTGCGATTGTTTTTACGCGTTCTTCGAGCTCGTGGCTTCCAACTTCGCCGAATCCGCCGCTGATTATGACGGCTGCTTTCGCTCTCTTGACTGCGGCTTCTTCCATGACTTTGGGAACTGCTTCGGCTGGAACCACGATTACGACTAGTTCTATGTCGCCTATGATTTCGGTGAGAGACGGAACGCACTTGTACGCCAAGATGTAGTCTTCATGGGGGTTGACTGGGTACAACTCGCCTTTGAACACGCCTCTGCGCTTGTTGTCGACGAAGTTCTTGAAGATGACGTGCCCAGCCTTTGTGATTTTTTTGGAGGCGCCCACAACCGCGACCGAGCGTGGCTCGAAAAAGGTGTTCATCTGGTCAACGACAGAGGTCATTTTCACTCCTTTCCTTTCAACGGTTAGTTAAGCTTGCAGGATGCCTTATTTAATTTGAGTGTGCGCGCTCTGTTGAAGAAAAAAATTTTACACTAGCCCAGAGGGGGGTCTAATAGGCGCCTCGAACAGGGTTTGGGGTGGACGCTGATTTTGGAAGGGAGTTAGGGAAGGCTTCTGTTTGGAGTGCGCGAAATCAGCACGAAGAATGCTGAGTAAAGACAGAGACCGCCCTTTAGAGAGGCGTATTCAGTTCGGTTTTGGTTTATCGTGAAGTTTTCACCTTGTGGGCTGGGGTTTTTCTGTAGGTTGGGGAGCATCTTTCTCTGTTAACGTTGGTTCTTGTGGTAGCCCATCTTAGGAGGGGTAGAATTGATTTTCTGAGTTCCACCCCGTCTCTTGTGAGTGAATATTCTACCCTGGGAGGGATTTGGGCGAACGATTCTCTTTCGATTAAGCCTTCGGCTTGAAGTTCCTTCAGCGTGTCCGATAGGGTTTTGGGGCTGATGCCTCCCAACTCTTCCATAAGATTGTTGAACCTGAGCTTTCCGCGATTGCCCAGAGCGTTAACTATCAAGAGCGCCCACTTCTTGCTTATGACGTCTATAACGCCCTCAATTGGGCAGAAGCAGATGTGCTCGTCTTTCTCAGGCATGTTTAGTCACTTTCTCTGCTCATAGTTGGTATTTTACTATAAACTTGATAGTTTAAATACTTTACTTCTTATACTGTTAGACATGAATGGAGGTGAGCAAGAGAATGTGTAAAGAGTGTGGATGTGCTTCGACCAAAAAGAAATCCAGAAGGACTTCTGAAGCGAGAACAAAACAGTTTTGAAAAACGTGCTTTAAACCGTTGGTGGGGGGGATATCTGCGCTATGTCTTGTGTGGATTTGTTGAAAGAAAAGCAGCCGAAGGTAGCTGAGGCATTTAGAAACCTAATGGAAGTGACGTTCGTCGACGGTGCTTTGTCGATCAAGATTAAAGAGCTCATAGCTATGAGTGTCGGGTTGGCAGTGAATTGCCCTGAATGCGTTAAAGGACATACGCGGAGGGCTATCAAAGCTGGAGCCACAGAGCAAGAGGTGATTGAAGCCATTGCCGCCACTCTTTCATGCCTTGGCTGTCCAACTTTCCCAAGAAGTGAACTTGTGTTCGAAGTCTTAAAGGGAGGAAAGACGCTAAGAAAAGGGCTGTAGAAGCAAAGCCCCTATCTCTTGGTAGGTTACACCCGCAAAAATGGAGGTGACTACTGGATGTGTAGAGAATGTGGATGTGGCTGTGGACCGCACCATCACGTGGGATTGCACGGGCATCTCCATAAAAGACGTTTCCTAACAAAAGCGGAGAAGATAGAGCGGCTGCAGAACTACGCTGAGGAACTCAAGAAAGAACTCGCTGCGGTTCAAGAGCGCCTCAATGAACTGAAAAGTTGAAAGCAACGTCCAAAGTGTGTCTTCGACTGCGTACTACCCGCTTCTTTTTATTATGAAATTTACGCCGTCAAAAGCCTAAATGATGCTCATAACAGTCTACGCATCTAATAAAAATCAAAGATATCCTTGCTTGAAGGAAGGGAAGAGTTGATGAAAATCTTGGCAATAGACATAGGCGCTGGCACTGAAGACGTTCTTCTCTTCGATAGTCAAAAGAAGAGCGTTGAAAACTGTGTCAAGATGGTTCTGCCTTCACCTTCTCAAGTTTTCGCGGCGAAAGTGAGGGAATCTGGTAGGCTATACAAGGACCTCTTCATAAAGGGTGACATCCTTGGCGGAGGCGCCTTCTCCTTCGCATTGAGGGAGCACGTAAAAAGGGGACTTCGAGTCTTGATGACCGAAAGCGCCGCTTACACTGTGAGAAACGACTTGGATGAGATTAGGGAAATCGGAATTGAAATAGTTGAAGGAGAAGAGGAGCCCACAGATTTCGAGGGAGAAACCATAACTGTCGAAGAGGTCAACCTCATGCAACTGCAGGCGTTCTTAACAGAGTTTGGCGAAACCCTCTCAGACGTTGATGTAGTGGCTGTTGCTGTTCAAGACCACGGCGTTTTCCCTAAGGGAATGAGCAACAGAAGATTCCGCATTCAAAAGATGAAAGAACTCTTGAAAGGAAGCCCCAAGCCTGAAAACTCGGCTTTCAGAGAAGACGAAGTTCCCTCGTGTTTTTTGAGGATGAAATCTGCGGTCAAAGCCTCGAAGAGACAACTACCAAACACTAAAGTTTTGGTTATGGACACGTCTCCAGACGCCGTACTCGGGTGTTTAAAGGACCCTGTGGTAGAGAAGGCTGAAACAGTTCTTGCTGTTAATGTTGGTAACGGACACACTATGGCAGCAATAATCTCTGAAGGAGATATAGTGGGGGTGATGGAGCACCACACGCGACTGCTAAATCCCCAAAGGATTGAGTGGCTCTTAGTCGATTTTGCAGACGGGAAGCTAACCGACGAGGAAGTGTTCAGTGACAACGGTCACGGCTTGTTCTTTTTAGCGGAGCCTTTAGGCTTCTCAAAGATAGAGAGGATTGCGGCAACAGGTCCCAATAGAAACATTTTAGCACAGACTAGACTCCCCGTTCACTTTGCGGCTCCTGCCGGTGACGTAATGATGACTGGACCAGTGGGCTTGGTTGAAGCAACCAGAAGAAAGTTCAAGCTGGAATGAAAATGAAAAGAGTAGAGAGAGAAGGAGGAATTGACGTTTAGAGAGGATATCATCAAGTTCGCGGTGAAGATAAACCACTACTACAAGTATCTGATCCTTGTCTCCATAGCATTGGGCGGCTTGTTCCCTCAGCTGGGACCGCCCCTCAGGTTTTTTACTCCTTACTTAATAGCTGCAATGACTGGAGCTTTGGCTTTAACGTGTAGCAGGAAAGACTTTTATGGGGTTATTCGAGAGCCTTCAAGTTTGTTGTTAGGTTTGGCGCTTATGTTTGGTCTTATACCGTTTCTCAGCTATATGTTGTCTCTTAGTCTTCTTTCAACCAGTTTCGATGTTGCCGCGGGTCTCATCCTAGTGGCGTCAACACCCAGCCCTTGGGCTGTAGGCACGTGGACTGGGCTGGCTGGTGGTGAAGTTACACTTGCCCTCAGTTTGTTAATGGTTTCCATGGTGCTCAGTGTCTTTCTCACACCTTTTTTGATGGCAGTTTTTGTTGGAACATATGTAAAATTGGACGCTCTGAGTATGTTAACCGACCTTGTCTTCATGATTGTTCTTCCGACCGTTTTTGTCGCTCTTGTGAAATCTAGGATCAGGGTGAATTTGGAGCGTTTCAATCCCGTGTTCTTTTCCGTGTCCTCTGTGGCTGCTATGGTTCTCGGTGCAATCGTTGGAGCAACTGTCTCTCCGCTCCTCTGGCGACAAGAAGCTGTAACATTTCTACCTATGCTGACACTAGTAACCGTTGTTCAGTGTCTGCTGAGCTTCTCGGTGAGTTACTTTGTTTCTCGCACTGTCTTCAAGAGGAGCTTGAGGCATTCTATAGCTTTAACTTACTCTACAGGCTCTAGGAACAATTCTATAGCTATGGCTATTGCTTTGACATACTTTCCTCCCATCGCTGCTCTTCCTTCAATCATCTACCTCATATCACAAGTTATAACCTCAAGCGCGATTCTGAAAGTATTTGAACAAAAAATCAAACTGGAATACGGATGAAGAGAATAAAGCTAATTATCCACGAACCCTTGATCAACAGAGCCATAGGCAACGAACTGAATCTCTCACTGGGTGACAAAGCCAATCTTGTAGACGCAATAAGCGAGGTAGACAGACTGATAAGCAAGAGAGGCGGCTTCCCAGTTCCGGGCTATCGGAGTTTCCTTCACATGCTATACAATCCCGCTGAGAACAGATTCTACAAACAGGTGGCAGTAACCGCCTATGAGGAGTCTGGACAAGTGCTGAGCGTGAGAGACGACCCAAAGAAAGAACTTCCGAAAGAAGTGACAATCATTCTGATTCCCGCAGGAGGGTGCATAAGCGAGTGGGAAGAGGCCATAGACTACGAAGAATTTTTGAAAGCAACCTCGCACACAGTTTAACGCGCGCCATCAAATTTTATTTGTAGAAGGAATCAATAACATTTCAGGAATTTGAAGGTGAGCGTGCGATGAATACTGAAGAAATTATGGAGTTAGCCTTGAAACTCGCAGGGTTAAGGGATGTTCCGGAAGACTGTGCCATACACGTGAATGGCGACAACATTAGAAAGATACTGTTCGGCATAGACGCTGGGACTCCAGAACTCTTGCTCGCGCAACAGTTAGGTTACGACGCCGTGATTGCTCATCATCCACAAGGCGGAACGGCAACCATAAACCTCCATCAAGTTTTCAGAAGACACGTTCAACAGATGGTTGCGGCTGGGATTCCAAGGGAAGAAGCGGAGAGAGCGGTAGAGAAGAGACTTGAACAATTGGAGGTGGAAGCGCACACACGAAACTATGGACATGCCGTTGATGTTGCGAGACTCTTGAAAATGCCCTACATGAACATACACACGCCCCTAGACGAAGTCGGGAGAAAGATAATGCAAGAAAAGATTAACAGCAAAACCGGAGAGAACTCCACAGTTCAGCACGTAGTTTCTGCTCTAGAAGAGCTACATGAATTCCAAAACGCAGCTACCGAAATCAAGATTCGACTAGGAAAAGCAGAAAACCCCGCTGGAAAAGTTGTGGTGTCACATGGCGCCGGAACGAACGGTGGCTACGAAATTGCGAAAACATACTTCAAGCATGGCGTTGGAACAGTTGTGTACATTCATATAAGTTCTGGGGATTTGGAAAGACTGAGAGCAGAGGGCAAAGGAAAACTCATAGTGACTGGGCACATCGCAAGCGATTCTGTGGGCATAAATCCCTTGATTCGTGAACTCGAGAAGAGAAATGTTTCCGTAACGAGAATCGGAATCGTTTCTGGTTAAAAAAGCCTGAAATAGGCATCTATTTTTTGATCAAGAGTTCCAGCAGAATCCCCTTAGCTGAATGCAGTCTGTTTTCGCTTTGGTCATAGATTATCGAGTTTGGGCTTTCTATCACGTCGTCGCTTATCTCGTAGCCTCTGTGGATGGGCATGTCGTGCATGATTAAGGCGTGGCTTCCACGCATCAGTTGCTTGTTGATTTGGTAGGGCATCATCAGCTCGGTTCTTCTCTCCTTCTCCTCCTTGAATTTTGGGTCGAGGAAGAACTCCATGTCAACCCACGTGTCAGTGTAAACTATGTCAGCGTCTCTGACAGCCTTCTTCACGTCCAACGTGGTCTCGTATAATCCAGTCTTCTCGGCTGCTTCAGTCAGGTCCTTGTCAAACGCCGCCTCGTTTGTCACAGGCGTAACCGTGGTGATTTTCACGCCTGTTTTTGTGCAGCCGACTATGAGTGAATTGCAGACGTTGTTGTGCACGCCGATGTAAACGAGTTTTAGCCCTTTTAGCATGCCCTTCTTTTCTTTCACCGTCATTAGGTCGGTGATGGCTTGGCAGGGATGATACTTCTCGTCGCATCCGTTTATCACAGGCACCCTTGACGCCTCAGCCATGGCTCTCAAGTCTGCGTGTTTCAACAAGCGCGCCATGATGCAGTCCACGTTTCGTGACATGTAACGGGTTTCGTCTCGGATGTCAGCCAGAACAAGGTTGGTTGTCCGCCAGTCCATGTAGAGAGCGTGTCCGCCCAGCTGAGTCATGGCAACCTCGAAGGAAACCCTCGTCCGTGTTGAGGTTTTCTGAAAAATCATGGCCAACGACTTATCCTTTAAGGCGGTGCGGTATTTGGCTGGGTTCTTCTTGATTTCTATGGATTTCTGAATCACGTCTTCAATTTGTTTTGGAGTCCAATCTTTGAGGGTTAGCAAATGCATCGTTTCATTCATCTCCTTGAAGGCTGGCTGCATCTTAACGATTCGTTCCTATTTACCCTTCTTCTAACATCGGTACACATGTGGCAGATATTGTAGTATCCTTCTGGGTCAGGTTCTACACCCTTTGCCCTTGCCCAATTTAGCAATCCCTTCATGCCCTCTTCAATTATCGCTTTTGCTTCGTGGATCTTGAACGGGTCATAATTTTCTATGATGTCAATGATGTCAGTTTCAAAGGCATTTCCGACATAGAACTCTTTGCAAATGGCAATTCTACCATCAGGCTCTGTACAGATTGTTTTAACAGAGTCGAGCTCTTCCGTGTACGGTACGTCGCCACATTTTCCCTTTGGCATTTCTGTTCTTGGTGGAAGGAAATCTCTTAGCCATACAATAGCTCTCCCTTCTGGTTGAGCTATGTTTCCCACGCCCTCTCTTATTGGTAGATCTTTTTTGAGTTCCTTCAGAATAGCTCTAGTCCTCCTATTGTACGGGTTATCGTGGTCTTCAGACACTACCCAGCATGGATTCCACGATATTTGTGCCATTCTGGCTTTTAGGAGCGATTCCGCAGTTTTCTCAACAATCTCAAGTGGGATGAATTCTTGGTGAAAGCAGTCAACAGAAATGGAGACTTTATTTACGCCAGACTTTACTAGATTGTTGGCTATTTCTTGTATCTCTTCTGTTTTTCTCGACCAGAAGCCATTCGTAATGACGTCTCGAACAGGAATTCCCACTTTCATTGCTTCTTTGTGAATGGCATACACAATTTGAGGATGCAGCAGAGGCTCGCCGCCGAAGGTCATTACCGATTCTGGACCATACTTTCTGCCAACCTTTCTCACAATTTCTATCGCGGTCTCTTTATCAATGTGGCTTGGGAATTTTTTTCTTTCCTCTTCTTCACCTAGTTGGCAATGCCTACATCTTGAGTTGCATAGATAAGTTACGGCAAATTCTATTCTATTTACAGCTAAATACCTGTTCATGCTGTTTTTTCCCTTTCGCACTCCTCATAATGTAAATCTACAACTCACAGCGCATATAAGTTTGGTAATCCGCTTCATTACAAGATTGGGGAGCTGCCACCGTGATTTTGATTGTGGCTTCAACCACAGATGTCGCCAGCACGAACATCGCCCAAAAACTCATCGGCAACTATAAGTTTGAGAAGACAGAAGCAAGTTTTCAGCAGAACCCCATATACTTAAAGAGAATTCAAGGCGCAGAAGTCAAGCTGGTTTTCATTAATGAAGAAACCATCTGGGCGCAGTACGTCACCGACCATTTCTCTCCACGGCTGGTAATCTTTGTTTCAAGACACAGCGGCGTAGCGGGCATCCCCACCCTCTCTGTTCACACGCCCGGCAACCTCGGCGAAGAGGCGAAGCTGGGCGGTCTGCCGAGAAAGATTTCTGTCTCTCCAGCAAGCGCAATGAAAGACGCCCTCACAGAAATGTCTAGATTAAGGAAGGAGATGTCTCTAAACTATGAGGTTTCTTACGAGTGCACCCATCACGGTCCGTCCCTAGACGTACCCACCATGTTCGTGGAGCTGGGAAGCTCGCCCAAACAGTGGACGGATTTGGAGGCGGCTGAGGCTGTGGCTCACGCAACAGTGGCAGCGGTATCCAAACAGTCAAACTACCCAGCGGTTTTGGGTGTCGGCGGTCCGCACTACAACGAGAAGTTCACCAAGATTGCGTTGAATACGCCTGTTGCCTTCGGACACGTAATTCCCAAGTATGCGGTCCCACACGTTGACGCCGAAATTGTAAAACAGTGTGTTCAGAGGACTCAAGAGAAAGTGGAGTCAGCGATCTTTGATTGGAAGGGCATGCGAGGAGCCGACAGAGACCGCATAGCCGCAGCCCTAAACGAGTTAGGTGTTCGAGTGGAGAAAGCGTGAACTGTCTTCTTCTTTCGAAACGCAGATAAGCCTTACACGTTTCTCTATGCAGAGTTTGAAGGGTAGTTACCATGATTAAGGCTGTTGTCTTCGACTTGGCTGGAACGCTGCTCGAGGGCGACATCTACATTGACGTTGAGACAAAGGACGAAGGCTTGAGCAGACTCCTACGCGAAGCAGGCTACGATGTCTACTACCAAGAGGTTTGGAGCGCACGACAACTGGTCATGTTCATCGACTATCCGAGAGGCAGAGCCGACACACCTCAAGAATACTACGCCAAGGTTTTAGAAAGGTTAGAGATTCCTGTTGACCAGAGGCTCGTTGAGGCTCTAGTGAAGAAGGCGACCGAGTTCGAAAGGGTTAGGCTCTATCCAGACGTCGCACCCACCGTAAACGCCCTGAAAGCGAGAGGGATCAAAACAGCCATACTCACAACCATCCCAACGTGGAGGTTTAAATATCTGCTGGAAGAGAACTCGGTGAAAATCGACTTCATCTGCACCGCGAGAGAAGCCAAGGCGGTGAAGCCCAACCCAAAAATATACAAAACCGTTCTGGAGACCCTTCGAGTAAAGCCATCAGAAGCCCTAATGGTTGGGGACCTTCTGGAAACAGACGTAATACCACCGAGGAAGCTAGGCATGAAAGGCGTCTTGCTCTGTAGAACGCAAAAGATGGAGAGCGAAGAAGCCGATTACGTCATAGCCTCTCTCACAGAATTGCTCGACATAATCGAGTAGAGAACGATTCAAGTGTCAGACGCAAAACAAAGAGAAGAACAAATGCTCGCGAAAGTCACGTCGGGAGAGGTTAAGAGAGGTCGAAGACAAGCCATTCTTGAACGCGTGAAGCCCGACGCCCAGACAGTTCTAGACTTGGGGTGTGGAAACGGGGCTCTGACAGAACTCGTTGCCAAGAACCACCCAGAAAGTTTCGTCACTGGCTTGGATAAGTCGGCATTTTTGCTCGGTATGCTTAGGAAAGAGAGAAAAAGGGACAACCTAGACGTAATCCAAGCCGATGCAGCACGCATACCAATCAAGTTGAAATCCATCGACTCTGTCATCGCTAGCTCGTTTTTGCACGAGATTCTACACTTCGAGAACAAGAATCCACTCCTCGACCTCTTCAAGAGCGTTCGCGCTATCCTCAAGCCTGATGGGCAATTCATAGTTTTCGACCATGTCGATCCGGGTGGGGGCTTAGTTGAGGTGAGGTTGACCGACGACTTGTTGAAGAAGTTAGGGATTTTTAGAGAGAGGTTTCATCCTAGAAGGATAAAATATAAGATATTGGGGAACCGTTGGGTGAACGTCAGTTTGAGAGATTTCTACGACTTCGTCACCAAGGCGAGCTTCCTTGACTCAGACCTTGAAGACATTGAAATGAACGAAACCCACACGCCCTTCACCATAAAACAACTGAAGACGTGGCTGCAGAACAACGGGTTCACAATCACTTTTGAGCGTGAAATGGAGGAAATTGAGGGTTACCTGAAATATTACGGGATAGAAACCAGAAAGGGGAAGTTTCCGAAACGAAAACTCCTGTTGGAAGCGAGACACGGGCAGAGTTGACTGCTGCGGTTAGGTTTTTATATCAGAACGAATTGTTTGTTGAGGGTTGAGCAACCATGGGCTTAAGGTCGTTTCTAGGCGCGGCTGCGAGACTGCTGAAACTGGCTAAGAAACCCGGCGGAAGCGAGCTTTGGCTATCGGTGAAAATCTGTCTGCTGGGCATAGCCGTCATTGGTGCAGTGGGGTTCATAATCAAGTTCCTATCTGGCTTGATGCAGGGGTTCGGCGGTTAAGACAGAGGGAGAAAGCCTTCATGAAGGAAGAGGAGAAGAGGATTCCCACATCGGTTTTTGCCGTTCGAACAACCGCTGGGCAAGAGAGAAACGTGGCAGAAATGATTGCTTCCCGAGTGGAGACCACCAAACTGCCGATTAAGGCCATTCTTGTGCCCCAGATGCTGAAGGGCTACGTCTTCGTCGAAGCTGAGGGTCCCCACTTCGTGGAGCAAGCCATAACCGGACTCAAGCACGTCAGGTCGAGGGTCCCTGGAATCGTTGGCTTCCCCGAGGTTGAGCGCTACATAGTCGTGAAGCCCGTCATAGAAGAACTGGACACAGACGACCAGGTCGAGGTGGTCAGCGGACCGTTCAAGGGAATGAAAGCCAAAATCACACGTGTCGACAAGACAAAGGAAGAGGTGACGCTAGAGTTGCTGGAGGCCACCTTCACCTTGCCGATCACCGTTCACGCCGACTACGTTCGGCTTGTTGAGAAGGCTAAGAAGGAGGGTGAAGCCAAGTGAGCGTCGAGAAGAAGATCGTCGAAGCCCTAGTCAGCGGCGGACAAGCCACGGCTGGGCCCCCCCTCGGACCCGCCTTGGGCCCGCTGGGCGTCAACGTCCTCGCCATAGTGAACAGAATCAACGAGGTGACAAAGGACTACGCAGGCATGAAGGTGCCCGTCAAGATAACAGTTGACCCTGAAACCAAAGAGTTTGAAGTTAGCGTTGGAACGCCCACAACCTCCGCGCTAATCGTGAGTGAGCTTAAGATTGAGAAGGGCTCGGGCTCGCCCAAGGCGCAGAAGGTTGGAAACCTGTCTATGGAGCAGGTTGTGCGCATAGCGAAAATCAAGAGGGCTGAGTTGTTGTCGACTTCTTTGAAGGCGTCGATAAAGGAGGTTCTTGGGAGCTGTGTGAGCATGGGCGTCACCGTGGATGGGAAGGACCCGAGGGAAGTGCAGAGGGAGATTAACGAGGGAAAGCACGACCAGCTGCTGGGAAAAGAATAGCGAGTCCTTATTCAGGTTTTGAAGGGAGTCAAGCTCTTATATCTCCTCTTGAAACCATAATAAGAGCAAAAATCGGGAGAGATTGCGAGATGTGTCAGGCTAAGAAAGGAAAATACGAGTGCTGTGGTCAGACTTTCAAGACGAAGGAAGCGATGGAAGCACACAAGAAGAAGGCTCACAAGAAATAGAGCTGCATTCACCACTCAGCTTCCCTCCCCCCACTTTTTTGTTCAGCTTTCACTTAATTAAAATGGGTTTTCATTCGGTTGTTGGCACGTGGAAAGGAATAAGGCGTGGGAGGGAAGAAAAAAATTTTTGGGCGTAGGGGAGAGGGGGGTCTATTAGAAGTTTTGAACGGTTGGAGATTTTGGTTGTGGTGGTGGAACAGCGCATGAGACGGGTTGCTTTTGGAAGGTGCAAAATCAGCACGAGATAACGAAGAGTGATTGTATATGTATTATCCTTGCATGAGTGTTTATGGGTTATTGGATTTCGCTGGCTGAGGCAGGATAAAGATAGTCAAGAACGCGGTTAATCTCATCACCACCAAAACCAAGCGTTTTAGAGTTGGGCGGCGTCAGAGATGCGTTTGATTTTTGCGAATTCTGGTATGTTTTTAATGCTGTCGAAGTCTGTGTCGAAGGATAAGATTTGTGGGATTTTGCGGTCCCGCATTAATACGAGGGTTGTCCAGTCGGTTAGTGTTGGAATGATGTCTGGATGCTTTCGCATGTAGGATTTCGCCGTGGTGAACGCTAATTCGTCTACCTTCAGGATTTCGATTTTTTCGCTTGTTTGCATCAGGTTGTCCAGTTGTTGGATGAGGTTTGTGTCGCGGGTTCTTGCCCATGCTACTGTGAGACATTCGTTGAGTATGTAGTCTGAAGCGTGTAGACATGGAAAAGCTTTGAAGGCTTTGGTTAAGAGGGCTCTGCCTTTTTCATGAAATCTGTCGCGTTTGTTAAGCGCGGCGACGAAAATGTTGGTGTCCACGAATGGCACTTAGGCGATTTCCTCCTCTAGTTTGGAGGAGTCGGTTTCAATGCCCCAGTCGGGTGGATTTTGGAGTGCTCGCCATAAAGGGTCTTGATTCCATTGTATGGTCTTCTTTTCATTGGCTTTTGAGATGAGCTGGTTGAATTTGGTCACTAGTTGTTTGGCTTTTTGCGGTTCGTTAATGTGGGCTTCTCCTTTTCTGACTCCGAGAATCGGTGGATGTGGCTTTGAATGCACCCATGATTTGGCGTCTACTATTAGGTAGTGGTCTTTTATTTCTTTGCCTGAGTATATTTTGCAGCCCCGGGATAGAAGACCGTTTATGATTGCTTGGCTTGGGTGTGATGCGTAGATGCGGATTTTTACTCCTCTTCTCAGCGCTCTTCTCATTGCCCATTTTAGGTCTGGAAACCTATATGAGCCGAGTTCGCCTGCAATCACTAGTACCTCTTTTTGGGCGGAGTCTATCAGTTCTTTGACACGCTCTCGGAAAATTTCGTCGGTTGGGCTGGGGTTTATCTTTTTAATTACCATGTTATCCGCCTTGAGAATGATATGGTTGGTATATTTATAAAATATATAAGATTTGTTTTTATCCTTGCATGAGTGTTTTTAGTTGTTGGATTTCGCTGGCTAAGGCAGGATAAAGATAGTCAAGAATACTATTAATCTCATCATCGCCAAATATCAGGCTTCAGCAAACCACTAGGCGTCGAAACAGAGAATTCTGGAACAACCGTTACGCCTCGCTTCCTCAACTCCTCCTGCAACAAATCCCGTATGGTCATTTCAGTCGGTTTGGGAACGCCCATAGCTCGCCCTCAGCCGTCTACCTTCAATAGTGCACACTGACAATGTAAATACATTTTGCTCCCAGCCCCCTATCAAATTAAAACTTTCATATTTGGCTTCTAATAGAGGGGCTAGGTCAACCGTGCGCACACACATACGCAAACCACATCTTCACTCAACATACCCCCCTCTCTAGGTAGGTAGTCACTCACACACGCGGACGCTCAGCAACCCCTCTCCACCATCCACAATCCATGACAAGATTTTTATAATGGGCTTTTATAGGGTTGTTGCCAACGAGGCTTCAATCATGTCCTTGGACACCAATGCAATCCTCGAATCCGTCAAGGAGGCTAAGAGAAAGTCGGAGAAGCGCAAGTTCGTGCAGTCCATAGAGCTGGTTCTCAACCTCAGAGACATAGACATGAAGAAGCCCGAGAGCAAGATTCAAGAACTCATCGAACTCCCCCATCCAGTCGGAAAGCAAACCAAGATATGCGTCATAGCGTCTGGCGAACTGGCACTGAAGGCGAAGAAGACAGGCGCCGATTTAGTCATTGAGAGGGCTGAACTCGAAGCCATGACGGGCGACAAGAAAAGGCAGAAGGACCTAGCCAACGACTACGAATCCTTCATCGCCGAGGCGCCTCTCATGCCCCTGATAGGCAAAGTTTTGGGCGCGGTCCTCGGACCAAAAGGGAGGATGCCGACGCCTGTGCCGCCCACCGCCAACATAGCCGACATCATCGACAAACAGCGCAAAACCGTACTGGTGCGCCTCCGCGGTCAACCAGTTCTCCAGTGTCGCATCGGAGCCGAAGACATGCCAGACGAGCAGATTGCGGAAAACGTTCAGGCTGTCTTGAGGAGGCTGGAGGGCAAGCTCAAGCGGGGTCTCAAGAACATCAGGTCGGTGTGCATAAAAACAGCTATGGGACCGCCGGTCAAGCTGAGAGTGTAGGGAAACCGACATGTCAAGGCAAGTGGCAGTGGAGAAGACGGAGGAAGTAGAGGAAGTAAAGAGACTGATACAGCAGACCAAGGTCTTGGGAGTCGCCAGCCTCCAGAAAGTCAGGGCTGCTCAGCTTCAGGAGCTGAAGAAAAAACTGAGAGACAACGTGAACCTCAAGGTTGTGAAGAACACGCTCATGCGCCGAGCCATAGCCGACTGCAAAGAAAAGCCCAACCTAGAAAAGCTGGAAGGCAGCCTCAGCAGCTCCAACATATTCCTGTTTACAGATCTCAACCCCTTCAAGCTGGCTCTTCTCTTAGAAAGAGGCAGGGTGAAGGCGACAGCCAAGGCTGGAGACGTGGCCGCCTTCGACGTAGTCATCCCAGCAGGAAACACGGGACTGCCGCCTGGACCCATAATCAGCCAGTTGGGCGCCGTGGGCTTGCCAACCCGAATAGAGTCTGGCAGCGTCTGGATCAACCGTGACACTCTAGTTGTGAGAAGGGGAGAAACGATAGACGCGAGGCTGGCGGGGGTTCTCTCCAAGCTGAACATAAAACCAGTAGAGGTGGGCCTCCTCTTAAAGGCGGCTTACGACGCCGGGCTCGTCATAACTGAAGAACAGCTTCACATCGATGTAGAAGCGACCAAAAGAAGCGTTATAGAGGCGCGAGCCGACGCCTTCAGTCTGTCGCTGAACGCCGCCTATCCACTCTCAGAAAACATAGCATTCCTCCTCCAAGCAGCCCATCGAAGAGCCTACGGTTTGGCTTTAGACGCCGCAGTTTTCACTCACGAAACCATAGCTGACTTACTTAAGAAGGCGCACATGGAGATGCTATGCCTAAACGAAAGACTCAAAAAGGTTGAAGGAAAGACTGAGGTAGCGCCAGCTGAGTCGGCTCAGAAAGATTGAAAAGGCAGACTGTGGAAGAAAAGGAGAGGTGAAACCAATTGAGTATGGAGTACGTGCACGCTGCAATCCTCTTACACAAGGCTGGAAAACAGATAACCGAAGAAGGTCTAACCCAGGTTCTGACAGCGGCGGGTATAAACGCCGACCCAGTCAGAGTGAAAGCTCTCGTGGCTTCCTTAGGCGAGGTCAACATCGACGAAGCCCTGAAATCAGCCACCGTTGTGGGTCCTGTAGTCGCAGCGCCAGCCCCCTCACAAACGCCTTCAACAGAGGCTAAACCAGCAGCTGAGGAGAAGAAAAAGAAAGAGGAAGAGGAGAAAAAGAAGGAAGAGGCAGCAATCGAAGGCTTAGGCGCACTCTTCGGCTGAAATATCCATCAGTCGCTTGTTTTCTTTTTTTAATCCTTAGGTTTCGGAATTGGTCGCTCAATGTAAGAAGAGGGGCTTTGTGGTATTCCATTAGTTTTATAAGTTGATATCAATCATATTGTTAAAACTACTTTTAATTTCAGACGTGGGTCTGAGGAGGTGAGAGAGAATGGGAGAAGGAGCTATCTCCATCAAGAAAGCAGTGCCTATTATTGTTGTGACATGGATTCTTTCTTTGGTTTCAACGTTGGCTCTGGTTTATGTTGCGCCAAACGTCTTTCCTCACTGGTTCAGCAATGGGAATGAAGTAGGTGTTGCTGAGAAAAGAATGGATGGAGCCTTAATGTATACTAAACTGGCTGATGGAAGCGCGGCTTCGGCGAAAATATTGGATGGAACCTTAACAGCAACAGACGTGTTTGACGGTTCTATCTTGGCTTTGAAATTTGCGGACGGTGTAGGAACAAGGGCTAAGATTGGTAATGGTGCGGTGCAAGGTGTCCAGGTTGGGGGCACCGCTACCATAACTGCCAGTTGGCTCAATGGGTCGGTGATTTCGCAACAATTGTGGGATGGAGCTGTAATCGGGATAGACTTGACTACTGGTTCTTATGTTGTAGGTATGGTGCTCGATGGGGCAATCACCACGGCTAAAATTGCTGATGGTGCGGTTGTGACGGCTAAACTTGCTGATGGTTCTGTTACTACAGCGAAGATTGCTGATGGACAGGTTATGGCTGTGGATTTGGCTAGTGGTTCCGTCATAAACGCCAAGATTGCTGATGGATCGGTTACCACAACCAAAATCGCTGATGGATCGGTGACAACGGCAAAAATTGCGGCTGGAGCCGTTACAAGCACTCAGGTTGCTGACAGTGCCATTGTGACTACTAAGTTGTCTGATGGTTCTGTCACTTCGGCGAAAATTTTGGATGGAACGATAACGGGATTGGACTTGGCTAACAACGCCATAGTGACGGCGAAGATAGCTGATGGAGCGGTTACAACTACTAAGATTGCTGACGGTGCTGTCGCAACAATCAAGTTGGCTGATGGTTCTGTTACCACAATGAAGATACTGGATGGAACGATAACGGCTGCCGACCTGGCTACGGGGTCGGTCACGAACATCAAAATCGCTGACGGTGCGGTCACCACAGCTAAAATTGCTGATGGTGCAGTTACGTCTGCAAAAATTGCAGATGGCGCCGTTGTAACCCTTAAGTTGGCTGATGGTTCTGTGACTTCAGCGAAGATACTGGATGGAACGATAACGTCTGCAGACTTAGCCACTGGCTCGGTTACTGAGTCGAAGATTGCCAGTGGCGCGGTTACAACGACTAAGATAGCTGACTACGCAGTTACTAATCTCAAGCTTGCATCTGGCGCAATTCCCTACGCTTACACCTATAGCACAACTCATGCATCAACAACATCAACATCATTTGTTGACATGCCAGGCATGTCAGTGAGTATAACTTTGGCTCAACCAAGCTTCGTAGTAATAATGTTCAGCAGTGATGCTGGGATCGACAGAGCAATTGGATGGAGTCTCTATGTACAGGCTATGATTGGCGTATCCCCAGTTGTCCCAGGTGAGACGACTCTGACAGGACATGGCTTGGACAATAGGGCTTCTGAATCTTTCAATTTCTACGGGTTTGCCCCCGCTGGCACCTGGACGGTCAAGATACAGTGGCGAACAGAAATATCCGGACTCGCCGGGAACGTATGGGAAAGAACACTAATTGTCTTTGCACTGCCGTAAAGAAGAGAAAACAAAAAGAAACAATCAAATTCCCATTTTTTGTCTTTACTCCAACAATAGGAAAAGAAACCACGCAGAAAACTATCAATCACAATTTGCCAGAACTTTGGGCAGGACTTTCAGCGCCGTGATTTTGCTTCAAAAGGAAGAAGTTAGTTCTTTGAATAAAGAAAGAGTGTTTTCTCTCCGTGCTCGCTTTTCAATGTTTTTCATGTTGACTTTAGTCTACAAGGTGAGTTTGCATATTTTTCTGTGAGACTTTGACCACGATGTCCATGTCGATGGTGGTTCGAGGTGTTCCATAGTAGCTTGCCGCTACAGCTCCTGTGAACACATAGTCTGTTTTTGCGGCGTTGAAACTTGTGACAATCCTTCTGATTAGGTCTTGAAATCTGTTCAGTTTCTACACCTCATGGTATCTGCGTTTCTGATACATGATTCTCTTTCTGAGTTCTTTTAGAAGTTGAGCTGTCGTAATGTTTGGGTTTTGGTCCCTGATGCCGTCGGCGCAGATCTGCACACACGCGTCGGTCATGTTTATTGCCAGATTCACTTTTTCTTCAGGCGTTAACTTTTTAAGATTCAACCGCATTGCTCCGTTAAGCCTTTTAGAAGCATCCTTACCCTAAAAGCTGTGCGTTAACCTTTCTTTAATCTTATATTAGACTCGCTAGTTTCAGATTTCTCTAAGCACAAGAGGCAGTTCTACGAGAGACTTGATTGTGCGGGATGGTTGCTCTTCTGGTGAGGTTATTCTTTCTGGGTAGCGTTTGTTCCATCTGAAGTGTATAGTTTTCATGCCGACTTTGTTTCCGCCCACGATGTCGGTTGAGATGCGGTTGCCCACCATAACCGCTTCTTTTGGTTTGACTCTCAGCATTCTAAGGGCTGTCAGAAAAATTCTTTCGTCGGGTTTGTTGTGTCCAACGTCTACTGAGGTGATTATAACATTAAAGTATTTCTCGACATCTATCCTTCGCAACGCCACGCGCACGTGTTCTTCTCGTGATACATCGGTGTTCGTTATAATGCCCAGCTTGAATCCTTTCTTCTTCAACTCCGACAAAACCTCGTCAAAGTGAGGAAGTTTCTTCAAAATGACTTCCCAAAGGTGTCTATCACCAATATCCTCTTCCGAAACCAACGTGTCGCCCAAGTCAAAGAAAACAGCCCTAATCAACCCCTCTCAGCCTCCACCATTCCCTCGCCTATACATAAAATCCAATACTTATAGTTTCCAACATGCCCCCCTCCCGGTATAGGTAGTCTCTCGCACGCGCGGGCGAGTTAAGGGTTAAATCTTTCCTCAAACTTTAACTTGTGAAGTCACCTAGTCTGCTTGGCGCACAATGGAGGATTGACCAAGCTCTTGAAGCGCCGCTTCCCCGAGAGCGAGTACCACGTTTCCCTCTTCGACGAGCTAAAATACATCAGAAAGCTGTGCCCAACCTGCGGCGAGTATTTCTGGACGCAGAACCCAGACCAAACAACCTGCGGAGAATCCACTTCCGAAGGATGCGCGCCACTCACATTCATCAACAATTCCCCGACCAGTAAGAGTTACAACCTCCCAGAGATGCGCGAGGCTTTTCTCTCCTTCTTTGAGAGGCACGGTCACGAGCGCGTCAAGCCCTATCCGGTTGTCGCCCGGTGGAGAGACGACGTATATTTCACCATGGCTAGCATCGCCGACTTTCAACCTTACGTAACCAATGGAATCATCCCACCTCCAGCCAATCCCTTGGTTATCAGTCAGCCCAGCATTCGGTTTGTGGACGTTGACAATGTGGGTCCAACGTTTGGTCGCCACCTAACCTTATTCGAGATGGGTGGGCATCACGCCTTCAACTATCCAGATAAAGAGGTCTACTGGAAAGACGAAACAGTGCGCTATCACCACGAGTTCGTCACAAAAGAGCTGGGAGTAAAATCAGAAGAAGTTGTCTACAAAGAGGACGTTTGGATAGGCGGTGGAAACGCAGGACCAGACCTAGAAACCATAGTGCGCGGACTCGAACTCGCCACCTTGGTCTTCATGAGATACAAAATTGTTGACAACGAATTCGTCGAACTGCCAATAAGAACCGTTGACACGGGATACGGAATCGAAAGATTCGCTTGGCTTTCTCAGGGCTCGGTCAGCTGCTTCCACGCCATCTGCGGCTCACTTCTAGACGAAATCTTGCGCATGGCGGGCTTGACCAAAGTCAACAACGAACTTCTAGCTAGAGTTGTGAAGCACACTGGCGTGCTGGTTCTTGAAAAAGCGGCTGACAGACGCGAAGCAAGGGAAAAAGTTGCTAAGGAAGTAGGAATAAGCGTTGACGAACTGACTCAAGCGTTGATTCCAATCGAGAGCGCGTTCGCAGTCGCTGACCACACCAAGTGTTTGGTTTTCATGTTGGCAGAAGGCGTTGTCCCGTCTAACGTGAGGGGAGGCTACTTAACGAGGCTCATGCTGCGCCGAACCTACCGACTGCTGCGAACACTAGCCATCGAAGACAAACTATCCGACATAGTTGACAAACAGATATCCCTCTGGTCTGAAGACTTCCCACACCTAAAAGAGATGCGAGACGAAATCCACAAGATGCTCTCTGTTGAGCAGGACAAGTTCCAACAAACACTGAAGAAAGGAAGCGCCCTCGCCAAGAAGGTTGCCACTGAACTCAAAGCGAAAGGAATTTCACGCATCCCCACAGAAACCTTGGTTCAACTCTACGACTCGCACGGTCTCCCTCCAGAGGTTGTGGCGGAAACCGTTGAAGGAGAAGGTGTTCACGCGATTGTTCCTGAAAACTTTTACATGATGGTAGCTCAGCAACACATTCAAGCCCCTCCAACGCAGGAAGTGGAACCAATCAAGGGATTGGAGACGAAGCTCTCAAACGTTCCGCCCACCCGAATGCTTTACTACGAAGACGCTTACACAACCGATTTCGAGGCTCGGGTCTTGCGAGTCTTAGAGGACAAGTACGTTGTGCTCGACCAAACAGCGTTTTATCCAGAGGGAGGGGGTCAACCAGCAGACCATGGCTTTCTGAAGTTCGGTGGAACCCAAACAGAGGTGGTGGACGCTCAAAAGATAGGCAACGTTATTGTTCACGTTGTTAAGGGGTGGGTTCCAAAGGAAGGCGAGAGGATAACTGGAGCAATCGACTGGAAACGCCGAAGCAACCTTATGAGGCAACACTCAGCCACACACGTTCTTATGGGAGCCGCCAGAAGAGTTCTGGGAGAACACGTCTGGCAGGCTGGAGCCCAAAAAGGCTTGGAAGCGTCTCGACTAGACATATCGCATTTTCAAAGGCTTAGCAAAGACGAAGTGCGCAAGATTGAGGAGTTAGCCAACGAAGCCGTGACGCGAAACATTCCAATCGAAACCTCCTGGAAACCCCGAACAGAGGCAGAGAAAACATACGGTTTTAGGCTTTATCAGGGTGGAGTGGTTCCAGGCAAAGAAATCAGAGTCGTGAAAACCCCTGGTTGGGAGGTTGAAGCTTGCGCAGGAACCCACGTAAAAAGCACAGGCGAGATCGGCCTGATAAAGATTCTTCGCACAGAGCGCATACAAGACGGCGTTGAACGATTCGTTTTCAGTGCTGGAACAGCAGCCCTGAAAGCCGTTCAACAAAGCGAGGAACTGCTGGACAAGATTTCTGAGAAGTTGAACGCTCCCAGAGAAAAACTAGAACAAACCACAGATCGTGTTGTCACAGAGTGGAAGGAGACAAGACGCGAAAAAGAACGACTAATCAAAGAGATAGCCGAACTATCGGCGGAAGAGTGCTTGGCTACCGCCAGAGAGATGCAAGAGTTGAAGATCGTGACAAGGGCGATCAAGGAAGTTTTCGACGTTGACCGCCTCATCCAAACAGCCAGCGAAATCGTCAAGAGAGAGCCCAAGAGCGTGGTTGTTCTCTGCGGAGTGAACGAAACAGCCCGCATAGTCGTTATGGCTGGAAAAGAAGCCGTAAAGCGTGGAGCAAACGCGCGCCAAATAGCTGATGAGGCAGCATCTCTGTTGGGCGGAGGAGGCAGTGGCATAACAGACTTCGCTCAAGGAGGAGGAACACGCGTCGCCAAAGTCTCAGAAGCACTCAAGAAGGCTGAGGAAGTCGTAAAGAGGCAGGTTGAGGGAAAGAAACGTGCCCGTTGAATGGAGCAAAATCGAGAAGAAGTGGCAGAAGAGATGGGAAGAAGCGAAGATTTTTGAAACCGACCCAGACCTAAACAAGCCCAAATTCTTCATCACCGTGGCGTATCCCTATCCCAACTCTCCTCAACACATCGGACACGGAAGAACATACACGCTGGCGGACGTCCACGCTCGTTACATGCGCATGCGCGGGTACAATGTTCTTCTTCCGATGGCTTTTCACTACACTGGCACGCCTGTACTCGCCATGTCCAAACGTCTCATGGCCAGCGATGAAGACCTGATCGACACTTTTGTGCGCATCTACAAGGTGCCTCAAGAAGCTCTGAAAGACTTTGTTGAACCTATAAACATGGCGCGCTACTTCCACGAGGAAATCAAGGCTGGAATGAAGGAGATAGGCTACTCGATAGACTGGAGGCGTGAGTTCACCACAATCGACCCCAACTACAACCGCTTCATCGAGTGGCAGTTCCGAAAACTTCGAGAGGCGGGCTACATATCCCAGGGCAGCCACCCCGTGGGTTGGTGTCCCAACGACGGCAACCCTGTCGGGCAACACGACACGCAGGGAGATGTGGAACCAGAGATCGGCGAGTTCACCCTCATAAAGTTCAAGTATGATGAGTGGGTTTTGCCCACTGCAACTCTGAGACCAGAAACGGTTTTCGGAGTTACCAACATCTGGCTGAATACAAACATTGAATACGTTAAGGCTAAGGTGGACGGCGAGCAGTGGATAATAAGTAGGGAGAGCGCCGAAAAACTGCGGTATCTAAACAGAAAGGTCGAAGTGGTCGGAACCCTTCCTGGAAAAGAACTGATAGGAAAGAAAGTAGAGAATCCCGCAACAGGCGAACAACTGCTCATCTTACCCGCCGACTTCGTGGATCCAAAAAATGCTACAGGGGTGGTTATGTCGGTTCCTGGACACGCTCCCTACGATTACGTAGCCTTAGAGAACCTACACAAGGCTGCGACTAAGTTGAAAAAATACGGTCTGACGCCGGAGATTGCAGCCACAATCAAGCCTGTCTCCATAATCACTGTTCCAGAATATTCGGATATTCCCGCAGGCGACGTAGTCAAACAGATGGGCATCGTTGACCAGTTAGACCCCAGGCTGGAGGATGCAACGAAGGAGGTTTATCGACACGAGTTTCACGCTGGCAAAATGAAGCAGAACACCGGTCGTTATGCGGGGCTTTCTGTGGCCGAAGCCAAAGAGAAGGTCAAAGAGGACTTGATAAGGGAGGGCAAAGCCGACGCAATGTATGAACTCCTGAACAAACCCGTCGTCTGTCGATGCGGAACAGAGTGCATTGTCAAAATCTTCAGAGACCAGTGGTTCATCGACTACGGCAAGCAGGAATGGAAAACCGTTGTGCACAAGTGCCTCGAACAGATGAGCATTCTCCCAGAGGAACTGCGACTAGAATTCAACTATGTGATAGATTGGCTCCACGAGAAGGCTTGCGCCAGAAGGGCTGGATTAGGCACAAAGTTGCCCTGGGACCCGGAGTGGATTATTGAGTCGCTCTCAGACTCGGTCATATACATGGCTTACTACACAATCATCAGACACATCAAAGAAAACAACATACAGCCAACTCAGCTAACAGACGAGGTGTTCGACTATGTCCTACTCGGCGTCGGAAGAGTAAAAGAAGTGGCGGAGAAAGCCAACATAAAACCCAGCCTTCTTGAGCAGATGCACCAAGAGTTCATGCATTTCTACCCTCTGGACAGCCGCCACTCAGGACGAGACCTAGTTCCCAACCACCTCACGTTCATGATGTTCATTCACACAGCAATCTTTCCAGAAAGTCTCTGGCCTCGCCAAATCGTGGTTAACGGCAGCGTCTTGATGGAGGGTCAGAAGATGAGCAAGTCCTACGGAAACATAATTCCGCTCAGAGAGGCCATCAGAATGTTCGGAGCAGACCCTCTGCGCATCGCGGTCTTGGCCACCGCCGAGTTGTTGCAAGACGCTGACTTCAGCTCTACGCTGGCTAGGTCTATGCGCGACCGACTTGAACGCCTCCACAGATTCGCCGATGAAGTCACCGCACTGAGAGGCGACGCTTCAGCCTACCAGTTGAAAATGACTGACAAGTGGATGCTCAGCCGACTTCAAGAGCACATTAAATTGGCTACCGAATCCATGAACAAACTGGCGGTGAGAAAAGCAATACACAGCGCCCTCTACGAATTGGACCAAGACTTTCAGTGGTATTTGCGACGCATTGCCAGCGAAAAAGAAGACCCCGAGAGAAGAGGAGCCATAGCCGCCGTGTTCACTCAAGTTCTGGACGCCCAAATCAAGATGCTCGCCCCAATAACCCCACACATCTGTGAAGAGATCTGGGAAAAAATGGGAAACAGAGGCTTTGCCTCTCTGGCGTCATGGCCCCCGCTTGACGAGTCCAGAGTTGACATCAAAGCCGAGTTAAGCGAAGCGCTGATTGCAGGCACTTTAGACGACACTCAGAACATCATCAAGGCAACGGGCATCACGCCCAAAAAAATATGCTACTACACCGCAGCGCCGTGGAAATGGAAGGCATACCTGAAGGCGATGGAAAAGAGCATCTCAGCAAGAATCGTCCAAAGCGAACTAATGAGAGAGCTGATGAAGGACCCCGAACTGAAAGCCAAGGCGGAGCATGTTGCAAAATTCGCCACGCAGATAGTGGACGAAGCAAACAAGGCATCTGATGAAAGAAAGCGCAAACAACTCCAAGCCGGAGTACTAGACGAAAACCAAACCCTAAGAGAATCAGAGGACTTCTTTGAACACGAAACAAACGCTGAAATACACATCTATGGAGAAGAAGACCCAGCCCGATACGACCCCAAGAAGCGGGCACAACTGGCCAAGCCTTATCGACCAGCCATCTACATAGAATGAAACAATTATATTATTGCGAATTCAATTCTATGACGGTTTATCAAACAAGGGCCCGTGGCGCAGCATGGACAATAAAAGTCTCTATACCATAGAGCGCGTCGGCCTTCTACGCTATCTATGAGCGAAGAGAGCCGGAGATCCGGGGTTCAAGTCCCCGCGGGCCCGCCACCCACCGAGCGAGTTTGTACCGCTGCTTCTTGAGATAGCGCTTGTTTTGCTTGATGTCCAAGTGAACTATTCAGCCATAACTAGGAAAGTTTATGAGACGTTTCCTTTCCATATTGACATCGAGGTTGGAGGTTAGGGTATGGATTTTATGGATGTCGTACGAAAGAGGCGAAGCATAAGACGTTATAAGCCTGATCCTGTTCCCGACGAACTTCTCAATCAAGTGCTTGAAGCAGCCAGACTTGCGCCGTCAGGCGGCAACCGTCAGCCTTGGCATTTCATAGTGGTCAAAGACTCTGAGACGAAGGGGAAACTTGGGATAGCAGAATCTGCTTCTGCAGCGCCCATCGTGATAGTTGGCTGCGTAGACCCCGAAGATCCAATTGCGTCAAGAACATATATAATCGACTTTTCGATAGCCTTTGAACACATCGTTCTAGCAGCCGCGAATTTTGGCCTAGGAACATGCTGGCAATTAGGCTGGAGCGCCAAGCCCGGTGCAGAAGAAGCCATGAAAAGGGTTTTGGGGGTTCCTAAGCATGTCAAGATTGTCGCTGTCACGCCGCTGGGCTATCCCACTGAGCCGCCCCGACCCAAGGATACAAAAGCCCTCTCAGAGATTGTTCACTATGAAAAGTTCTGACAACCAAGATAGGCTAAACTTTCGTCCCTCTTTAGTCTTCTTGATGAGCCAAGCTATCTTCTTGCTGAAGTTTCTATAAGCTGCTAAAAGCGTCGTAATCGATCACTAACATCAACTCATGCGGTTCAAACAAAGGGGTTTTGGTAGAGAATACGTTGCGAGCGCTTCAATGGATGCTGGATGAAAGGTTAAAAAAATGGAGAGTTAGTACAAATTCGCTCTGTGGGGTTTAAGTTCCGCGGGCCAGCCAATTCTGGATAAAAGAATCACAGGAAATTGATTATGAATACCTTGGTAAACAAGATTTATTAGGCTTCATCGCTTGTGTGAAATTTATGGATTTGGAGAAAAGAGTATTCGTAATACCTCATTTTCACTACGATGTTGCATGGATAAGAAAAGAAAAAGAATACTTGAAAATGGTCTACAAAATCCTGGGTAAAGTTGTAAAAATAATGGAAAAAGACCATGAGTTTAGATATGTTGTCGACCAGGCATTTTATCTTCAGGAATTGAAAACTGAAAAACCAAAACTTTTCCTTCAAGTAGCCGAAGAGATTTCTGAAGGCAGGATAGAGGTTGTTAATGCAGGATACGCGATGCCTGACCTCAATCTGATTTCGCCTTCGGCAATCAAAAAGAATTATGAAATAATGAACGATTTTGCTGAAAGAGAATTCAACACAAAACCAAAGGTTGCCTGGATGATCGATTGCTTCGGGCATCCCGGAATGATGCCTAAACTGGCGAAGGAAACAGGACTCAGATACTATGTTTTTTGGAGAGGAATGAATCTGCCTGAATCCACTCAAGAATTTGTCTGGTTTGGCGCGGATGGAAGCAGTGTCCTTACTCATTGGATGAAGCACGGTTACAGCTTGTTCGGCTATAACTTCAAAGACCTGATGAGAGCAGTCAATGTTTCAGATCCAAGTACAAACCTTGTTTTCATACCTTTCGGGGCTGATTTCTATATTCCCGATGAAAAACTCATTCAACAGGTCCACGACGCTGAGAGTGCTCGATTCGCTCTTCCCTCTGAATTCTTTAAGGAATTGGAAAAGCATGAAAACGAGTTGCCGAAAATAGAAGGTGAGATGTTATCCGACTTTTGTAATTTCTGGGGATATTATAGCAGCAGAATCAGTTTCAAACAGCTCTACAGAAGAGCTGAAAGAGAAATATTGAAGAAAGACGAGGTGCGTGAGGAAGAATGGAAGAATCTACTGTATGCCGCCTTTCACGACCTGATTTGTGGCACTGGAATCGACGAAGTGTACCCGTATGCCGAGAAAAAGCTGAGGAAGATCAAAATTGAGCGAAAACGGGAGAGAAAAGCAAGGTCATACAAAGGGAAATTTTTGCGTCGAATCTCCTTTGAACTTAAAGCTGAGGAAGGAGACCTCTACCATACAATACCATCTATGGAAACAGAACTTCCACCAAACTCTGTCAAATTGGAATCATTTCTCAAAAATTCTGGTTTAGATTTGATAGTCCGCATCGATTTCCAGCATCCCAGACACATCCTTAGAATCGTGGTAAACACTGGTATAAGAGATGGCAGATTGACTCATCATCTGTGGAAAAATGTTTGGACTGAGAGAAAATTGAACACTTCGTATGCTCTCAATGACTTCTTTGAGTATAAAGACGACAACAACGGATTTCGTTTCCACAGCGACGATTGCTTCGATTATGAAGTTAGAGACACTGGAAAAGTTTACTTGACACTGGTTCGCAGTGTTCAAATTCTAAGCCACGGAGATGCAGGACCAAGAACAATGTGCCCCAAGGCTCTTGAGTTAGGAAAACACTTGTTCAAAATATCAATGTCCACGCTCGGGAAGAAAGAATGGTTGTAAAGTCTAAACTATTATTCCGTAGCCTATAAGTCGCACTTTCCAGCGACTTTTCTGCTCAATGCAGTTCTAGCGCCTTTTTCAGCGTTCACAGTCGTCAGTTCTAAGAAAAACGAAACAAGAAATCCAGCAACCACTCTAACTATGAACACACCAACTATATGAAAAGACTCCTTTTTCAATGTTCTCTATCACATTTTTGGTTGCAACCATGTGCTATCGTGAACCGACATACCAACGCCATGGAGAACTAATTCGGAATTTGTTGAGGTAAAGTTTATTAGTTGGATGTGTGGTTTACGTTTTAGCACCCCTAGTATAAATGGGAAAGCCAGTTTCGAAGACCCGGTTTTTCGGGTCGGATGAAAACCGGCCCGTTTGGAGGAACCTCCAAGCTTGAGAGCATTCCGTATACACCGTACTCGCGCCATGTTTAAGATCTCATTAAACGTGATTGTATGGAGAACCGTGTAATGGAAATCTCACAAGACGACTTCCTCTTACTCCAGAAATCCTTCTTCAGAGAAAAAGGCTTGGTCAGACAACACTTGGATTCCTACAACGAATTCATAGACCGTGGACTGCAAGAGGTCATAAACGAAGTGAGTGAAATCGACATAGAAGTACCCGAGGCGCCTTACAAAATAAAGCTAGGTCAAATATGGGTGATAGACCCTCAGTCAAAAATCACTGGTCCGTACCTAACCGAGGTCGACGGCACAAAACACGAGATATACCCGTTGGAAACGAGATTCCGCAATCTCACCTATGCAGCACCTCTGTCATTAGAGATGACACCCATCATAGACGGAAGAGAGCAAGAAACCGAACTCGTTCTAATAGGCGACCTGCCTGTCATGCTCAAATCCAAACTCTGCGTGCTCTCTCAACTCCTTCCAGAAGAACTCATCAGCCACGGAGAGGACCCCAACGACGGAGGCGGGTACTTCATAGTAAACGGCTCGGAACGCGTCATAGTAGCCCTAGAAGACCTCGCTCCCAACAGAGTCTTAGTCGACATCGACACGAGAGGCGCCACACCGGTCTACCAAGCAAAGATATTCTCAACCACAATAGGGTTCAGAGCCCGCATTGAACTACGCCTAAAATCCGACGGCGCCATCTACATTTCCATGCCAGGCGTCCCAACCGAAATTCCACTCGTAATCGTCATGCGAGCCCTAGGGCTCAAATCCGACAAAGAAATAGCGGAAGCAATCTCACCCGAAAGAATCATACAAAGCGAGCTTGAACCGTCCTTCGAAAAAGCTCTAGGCATCGACTCCGTCAAGGAAGCCATAATGTACATTGGGAGCCGAGTGGCTCACGGTCAGGTTGAGGAGTACCGCAAACAAAAGGCTGAGAGCATTCTTGACAGAAACTTTCTTCCTCACATCGGACGTACACCCGATAAACGCAGAGATAAGGCGCTCTTCCTCGGTGAGATGGCGTCCAGATGCATCGAGCTAGCGCTCGGAAAGAGAAAAACCGACGACAAAGACCACTTCAAAAACAAACGCCTAAAACTAGCTGGACCCTTATTAGCCGACCTCTTCCGAGTGGCCTTCAGAAACCTGTGCCGCGACGTAAAATATCAACTCGAGCGCATGGGCGTAAAACGAACACCCTATCCCATACCCGTCTCCGCAGCTGTTCGCCCAGGAATAATCACCGAACGACTTCAACACGCCCTAGCAACAGGCAACTGGGGACGCGGACGAGTAGGTATAACCCAGCTACTCGACCGAACGAATCACACCTCTACGATAAGTCATCTCCGTAGGCTTCAGTCACCACTCAGTCGCAGCCAACCCAACTTTGAGGCTCGAGACCTTCACCCAACCCATTGGGGAAGGCTCTGCCCAAACGAGACACCTGAAGGCTCAAACTGCGGCTTGGTGAAAAACCTTGCACTCGCCGCCTGTATCTCCGTCAGCGCTGACCCAGAAAAGGCAAAGCAAACCCTCTACAAGATGGGAGTGATTCCACTCCCAGAGGCAAACGAATCCCTACGAGAATCCGGCGCAAAAGTCTTCGTTGATGGCTGCCTTGTCGGCTATAGCCTATCGCCCAAAGAGTTAACGGCTGAACTGAGGAGAAAGCGCAGGGCGGGCGAGATATCAACAGAAGTGAACGTCGCCTATTTTTCGAAGCTTTACGGAGCAGAAAAGGAAGAGATTTACGTGAACTGCGACGGAGGACGCGTGCGCAGACCACTCATAATAGTAGAAAATGGTCAGCCAAAATTACAGCCAGAACACATCGACAAGATTCGTGCAGGAGAATGGACATGGGAAGACCTTGTTAAGAGAGGCATCGTCGAGTACATAGACGCCGAAGAAGAGGAAAACCTTTTCATCGCTCTGAACTTCGAAGAAGTCAAGCCTGAACACACTTACGTCGAGATAACAACTTACACCATTTTGGGAATATGCGCCTCAGTCATCCCTTACGCGGAGCACAACCAGTCTCCACGCAACTCGTACGAGGCGGCTATGGCGAAGCAAGCCCTAGGCGTATACGCAACCAACTTCCCGTTTAGAGTGGATTCACGCTCTCACATTCTTCACTACCCACAGAAACCCTTGGTCGACACCAGACCTATGGACATCATTGGATACGACCTTCGACCCTCCGGCCAAAACTTTGTGATTGCAATTATATCTTCCGAAGGATACAACATGGAAGACGCCCTCATCTTCAACAAAGCCTCCATCGAAAGAGGATTGGGACGCTCCACTTTCTACCGAATATACGAGGCTGAGTGCCGCCAATACTTAGGCGGACTGAAGGACCACTTTGTTGCTCCAGAGCCGGGCATCAGAGGATACAGAGGCGAGCAGTATTACAGATTACTGGAGCCAGACGGCATCGTGAGCCTAGAGTCAGACGTTGCGGGTGGCGACGTCCTAATCGGGAGGACAAGCCCACCGCGGTTCCTCGAAGAATACAAGGAATTTGAAGTTAAAGGTCCAACTATGAGGGATACATCCATAGACATGCGACCCTCTGAGCTAGGCGTTGTAGACTCCATCTTTATCACCGAAACCGGTGAGGGAAGCAAACTCGTGAAGGTTAGGGTGCGAGACCAGCGCGTTCCTGAGCTCGGCGACAAGTTTGCCTCCCGTCATGGACAGAAGGGCGTTATAGGGATGGTTGTTCCTCAGGAAGATATGCCCTTTACTTCAGACGGTGTTGTTCCCGACATCTTAATTAATCCGCACGCTATTCCTTCGCGAATGACTATCGGTCAGTTTCTCGAATCCATGGCGGGAAAGGTGGCAGCTGCAAGAGGACATCCAGTCGATGGGACCCCCTTTATCAACGAGAAACCCGACGAACTGAAACAAATGCTGATCGATCTGGGCTTCAGCCAGACCGGGCGAGAGACACTTTACAATGGTACAACTGGGGAGAAATTCCTAGCCGACATCTTCACTGGAGTAGTGTACTATCAAAAGCTTCATCACATGGTCTCAGACAAGATTCACGCCAGAGCACGTGGACAAGTCCAGATGTTAACTAGACAACCAACGGAGGGAAGGGCTAGAGGCGGCGGTCTGAGATTCGGAGAAATGGAGCGTGACTGCCTGATTGGACACGGCGCAGCTATGCTCTTGCGAGACCGGCTTTTGGAGGAGTCAGACAAGTACATGCTCTACGTGTGCGAGAACTGCGGTTACATTGCGTTCTACGACATCAAAAAGCGCAAGTACGAATGTCGAGTTTGCGAAGACAAGGCACAAATTTCCCCCGTGATTGTTTCCTACGCTTTCAAGCTGCTTTTGCAAGAGTTGATGAGCCTGTGCGTGACTCCTCGATTGCGGTTGAAGGATAAGGCTTAGGATTGAAGGAGAAAGCTTAACAATGGCAGTAGAAGAGACCGTGCACAAAGTTGTGAACGAACTTTATTTTGGCATACTCTCTCCACAAGACATACGCCGACTTTCCGTTGCAGAAATACAAACCGCCGACACCTATGACGAAGACGGAGCGCCTATCACGTCTGGACTGATGGACGGTCGTTTGGGAACACTTGAACCGAGGCAGAGATGCAAGACCTGCGGCAACACTGCAATACGATGTCCAGGCCATTTTGGGCACATAGAACTGGCAGTTCCCATGATTCATGTCGAGTTCACTAAAGTAATCTACGATTTGTTGGGTGCTACGTGCAGAAACTGTGGTCGCATACTGCTGTCGGAGAATCGGATTGCTCGAATGAGGACTAGAATTGAAAGAGTCCACAAGTTACTTGGGACTGTGCCTACTGATTTCTACAAGAGGGTTCTGCACGAGGCAAAGGGAAAAGAGTGCCCACATTGCGGTTCCCCTCAATACAAATTAGAGTTCACCAAGCCCACTACCTTTCATGAGATTTCGGAGGAGGGCGCGCAGCGTTTAACGCCGAGTATGGTACGAGAGCGACTGGAGCGTGTCCCAAACGAAGACCTTGAACTCGTGGGCTTCAACCCCAAAAGCGCTCGCCCCGAATGGATGGTTTTACAAGTACTCCCGGTTCCACCAGTCTATGTGAGGCCTTCTATAACTTTGGAGTCGGGCATCCGCTCTGAAGATGACCTCACTCACAAGATGGTTGACATTATCCGAATAAATCAGCGCTTGAAGGAAAACATGGAGGCAGGTGCCCCAACCCTCATCATTCAAGACTTGTCTGAACTGCTCCAGTATCACGTGACAACTTACTTCAACAACGAGGCGTCCGGCATTCCCCCCGCTCGTCATCGCTCTGGTAGAGCACTGAAGACCCTGTCTCAGCGTCTCAAGGGAAAAGAGGGAAGGTTCCGCAGCAACCTCTCTGGAAAGCGGGTTGACTTCTCCGCACGAACCGTCATATCTCCAGACCCAAACCTCGACATCAGCGAGGTCGGTGTTCCACTGGACGTAGCCATAAGACTCTCAATGCCAGAGAAGATTACCTCTTGGAACATCGAAGAAATGCGAAAACTGATAATTAACGGACCCGAAAATTATCCAGGCGCACTTTATGTTGTTAGACCAGACGGCAAGCGCGTAAGGTTAGAGTTTGTAACGGACAGAGAAAAGATCGCGGAGGCTTTAGAGCCAGGGTTTGTGGTTGAGCGACACTTGAGAAATGGTGACATCGCCATATTCAACAGGCAACCCTCGCTGCATCGAATGTCCATCATGGCGCACTACGTTCGTGTGCTCCCTCACAAGACTTTTCGCTTGCACCTCTGCGTTTGTCCTCCATATAACGCCGACTTCGACGGAGACGAGATGAATCTTCACATACCGCAGAGCGAGGAGGCGCAGACAGAGGCTCGTCTCCTCATGCAGGTGCAAGATCAGATTCTCTCCCCTAGGTTTGGAGGACCCATAATAGGAGCAAAAACAGACTTCATAACCGCAGCCTACCTGTTAACCAAAAAATCCACTCTTCTGACGAGGGAAGAAGTTTACAAGCTGTTGCTCGCAGCTGGCTATGATGGGCCTGTCCCAGAGCCTGAAATCCAAAAACCCGAACCACATTGGACTGGGAAACAGGTTTTCGGTCTGTTCATTCCAAAAGACCTAAACTATGCGTTTAAAGCAACCACATGCATTGCTTGTCCCCACTGTGACCGTGAGGAATGCAAATACGACGCCTACGTGGTGATTAAAGACGGAGTTTTGAAGTCCGGCGTGATTGACAGGAACGCCATCGGCGCGGAGCAGTCGGAAACACTTCTTCATAGAATAATAAAAGACTACGGTGCGGCTGCGGGACGGAAGTTTCTAAATCGCATCTGCAGGCTCCTCAACCTGTTCATGACCATGGATGGCTTCACCTACTCCTTTGACGAGCTGGAGCTGTCGCCTTCTGTTCAGCGAAAGATTCAACAGATGCTGGAGGACTCGGAGGAAAGGATACGCAAACTAATCAAGGACTTTCAAGACGGAACCTTGACTAGGCTTCCAGGTCAGACTCTTGCCGACTCCTTCGAAATATACGTTATGAATGAATTAGCCGAAGCCAGAGACAAGGCTGGAAGAACCGCTGAGAACGACTTCAGCCCAGACAACTCCGGCATGATAATGACGAAGACTGGCGCTCGAGGGTCAAGCCTCAACATCGGTCAGATGGCTGCGGTGGTTGGACAGCAGTCGGTCAGAGGAAAGCGCATCATGCGAGGATACCTTGAGCGTGCTCTTCCACACTTCCAGGTAGGCGATCCCTCTCCAAAGGCTAGGGGTTTTGTCTACTCCTCCTACAGAGGCGGATTAGACCCTGTCGAGTTCTTCTTCCACTCCATGGGTGGTCGTGAGGGACTGGTCGACACAGCTGTGCGAACTCAACAGAGCGGGTACATGCAGAGGCGACTGATTAACGCGTTGGAGCACCTGCGCATAGAGTATGACGGAACCGTTCGAAACTCCATTGGCGACATCATTCAATTCCAGTACGGAGAGGACGGCGTTGACCCAGCTAAAAGCGATCATGGGAAGGCGGTCAACGTCAGCCGACTTGCCGAACAGGTGAGAATTATGGTTGAGAGAGGCAAGCCTGCGCCTAAAGAGTACATCAAAGAACTTGTCGAACAAGTGAAAGACCAGCTTACACCCATTCTAATTGAAGAGTTGAAGAGCCACCTGAGCAAGGGGGAATTAACTCGAAAGGGCGTTGACCAAACTATCGCGCTGACTCTGGAAAACTACAAGCGGGCCCTAGTTGAGCCTGGCGAGGCTGTCGGAATCGTGGCGGCGCAGTCGATAGGTGAGCCTGGCACACAGATGACTCTTCGAACCTTCCACTACGCTGGGGTGAGGGAGCAGAACGTTACCCTTGGCTTGCCCCGTCTGATAGAAATCGTGGATGCTCGTAGGATGCCGTCGACTCCTATCATGTCGATATATCTCAATAAGGAGCAGAGGGCGAGCAAGAACAAGGCCACCGAGGTTGCGCGAGAGGTCATCTCCACCAGCATGGAGGACATCACTAAAGCCGTTTATGTGGACCATGAACTGGGCGAGGTTGTTGTTCAGCTTGATCAGACAATGATGGAAGACCGCGGTGTCACTCTGGACACTCTCAAGGAGGCTCTGCGTCTCCCTAACGTCACTCTGAGAACCAGAGGGGATCAGTTGTTCCTCAAGCCAAAGAAGATGGAGCTCAGGAAGCTACTCGACAAGGTTTCTGTGCATCATGTGAAGGGCATACCGGGCATTCGCAGAGTGCTTGTCACCGAGGAGAAGGGGGAGTGGGTGATACGCACCGATGGCTCTAACCTTCCCAAAGTGCTTGAGATTCTCGGTGTGGACCCCTCGAGAACAGTTACCAACCATATTCATGAGACTGCTAAGACTCTGGGGATTGAGGCTGCGAGGAGCGTGATTATTAAAGAGGCTATGGGGGTTCTGGAGGAGCAGGGCTTGGATGTGGACATCCGGCATGTTATGCTTGTGGCTGACATTATGACGGCTACAGGTGATGTGCGCCAGATTGGAAGGCATGGAATCAGCGGAGAGAAAGCCAGCGTTTTGGCTAGGGCTGCTTTCGAGATAACGGTTCCAAACATTGTGGAGGCTGCGATAAAGGGTGAGAGCGACCCGCTGAGAGGTGTGACTGAGAACGTGATCGTTGGGCAGTCTATACCCATTGGCACGGGTCTGGTTGATCTTTACATGTCGACGCCGGTCAGGAGCAGAACCGAATGATTGACGTGAACAAGGCTATTGGCACCGCTGTGAAAACTGGGAAAGTCTTGTTCGGTGCTGGTAGCGCTCTGAAAGGCGCGAAGGCTGGGAGGGCTAAACTCATCGTTTTGGCGTCGAACTGCCCCATGGATGTTCGCGAAGACATTGAGTATTTTTGTGGTCTCTCCGAGGTCCCAGTAGTTATTTATAATGGGTCTGGCATAGACTTGGGTGCGGCTTGTGGGAAGCCCTTCGTGGTTTCGGTGTTGACTGTTCGGGAGCCGGGTGATTCGGATATATTGAGGCTCATAGAGGCAGGTAGAGAAGCGAAAGAGTCTGAGGTGTCTGAGGCGGCTGAGGAAACCGATGCATAGTGGTATCAAGTTTACGAGCAAGGAGATGCGTTACATCGCCCTTTTTGAGAGCATAACGGGTGCCGCCGTGAAGGATTGCATTGTTGATGACGAGCTTAATCGCGTCATTTTTGTTGTGAGGGAGGGCGACATCGGAGTCGCTATTGGGAGAGGTGGGAAGAACATTCGCTTGTTGGAGAGGATGACCGGTAAGAAGCACGAGATTATTGAGCACTCGGAGAATCCCACTCAGTTCATTAAGAATGCTCTGAAGCCGGCGCGTGTGAACGAGATTAGGATTACTGAGCGTCCTGATGGTAAGTCTTTTGCGGTTGTGGCTGTTAATCCGAGGGATAAGGGTGTGGCTATCGGTAAGAACGGGCGTAACGCTGAGCGTATTCGTTTTTTGGCTAAGCGGTACTTTCAGATACAGAACGTGAGCATAACATAGCCTTATTGTGTCTTGTTGCTTGCGCGTGTGTGTGACCTCTCTATATCGGGAGGGGGGTCATGTTGAGTGGAGATGTTGTTTGTTATGTGTGTGCGAGAGGCTAGCCTAGCCCCTCTATTAGGCGCCAGATAGGTTGTGGAAAATGAGAGGAAAAATAAATTCAGAGTTAGGGGAGAGGGGGGCTATTAGGCTAGGTGAAACTGGTTTTGTTTCGGGTTCTTGTGGTTAAGGAGTTGGTGATCTGGGCTCTGTTCAGCGTGCGCATTTTCGGCAGCAGAAATGGTGCCTAAATCATGAACTGCGCAAGCACAACATACATTTTATATAAACATTTCATGTTGTTTAGATTGGTGTGAGCGCTTTTGGGCGTTAATCTGCGTGACTTGGTGCCTAAGACAACCGTGTCGCTTGATAGTTTGGGCGGCAAATCCATCGCCATCGACGCCTACAACGCCCTCTATCAGTTTCTCGCCATAATCCGCCAACCCGATGGCACCCCCCTCAAAGACAGAACCGGCAGAGTCACAAGTCACCTGAGCGGTTTGCTTTATCGAACCTCCAACCTAGTCGAGATGGGAATCAAGGTTGTCTACGTCTTCGACGGTGTGCCCCCAGCCCTAAAAGAGGTAGAGATCAAGCGAAGAGCCAGAGTCAAGGAGGAAGCCTTGGTCAAATACGAGAAGGCGTTGCAGGAGGGCAAGATGGAGGAGGCTCGCACCTATGCGCAGAAGACTTCTAGACTCAAAGACTACATGGCTGACGACTCCAAACGCCTCCTGACACTGCTGGGCATTCCGTGGATTCAGGCGCCGAGCGAAGGCGAAGCTCAGGCAGCCCACCTAGCTAGGCGGGGGGACTCCAACTACTGCGCCAGCCAGGACTACGACAGCCTGCTCTTCGGCGCGCCCATGTTGGTTCGAAACGTGACCATAAGCGGAAGGAGAAAACTGCCGAGAAAGAACGTTTACATTGAGGTTGTTCCTGAGGTTGTTGAACTCGACAAGGTTTTGAAGGAGCTGGGCATCACCCACGAACAACTCATCGACATAGGCATACTCGTGGGCACAGACTTCAACCCAGAAGGCGTCAGGGGAATCGGACCAAAAACAGCCCTCCAACTCATCAAAGAACACGGAAGCCTCGAAAAACTGTTAGCAACTCTGAAGGAAGCCGAGTTCCCAGTAGAACCCCAACGCATAAGAGAGATATTCCTACGCCCTAGGGTAACAGACAACTACAAGCTAGAATGGAAAGAACCAGACAGAGAAGGCGTCGTCGAGTTTATGGTCGGCGAAAGAGATTTCTCAGAAGACAGAGTGAGAAAAGCCCTAGACAAAATGACGGAAGGCATCAAAAAACTCAGAGGAAAAGCGACGCTAGAACAATGGTTCGGCTCCTAACCCCCGTATTTCAGGAACAAGCGCACGCAAGTCGCAACGTTTGTGCCGTCACCCACACACGCAGGTATTATGTCCTTGACAGTTGAGGCGCAGCCGCCAGCCGCAAAGACTCCCCTAACGTTTGTTCTTCCAAACTCGTCCACCACAACGCAACCCAGCCTATGAGTTTTAATCCCAGCCTTCCTCAAGACAGACACAAAAGGCTTGACGCCGCCCACTGCGAAAACAATGTTTGTCTTCAATTCTTTCGTTACTGAACCTTTCAAACTGCGCAGAACAAGCCGCTTAAATGGGGGCTTGCCCTTAATCTCCTTTCCAACAAAATCCTCTATGAGGCGCACTCCGTTCTTCTTCAGCCTTGTTTTCGTCTGCTCGTTGACCGCAATGGAGTTTGCGTGATTGACCAAGCGGACACTTCCAGCAATCTTGGTTAAGCGTAGGGCTTCGTCCACAGCCTCTGGGCATCCGCCCACAACAACCACATCCTTTCCCTTGAAGAAGGGCGCGCCGCACTCCACACAGTAGGCTACGCCTCCGCCAATCCACGTCTCCCACTTCATCCCTATCCCTTTCATACCGTCTCCCGTAGCCAGAATCAAGGCTCTGCCAGAATACGTGTCTCGCTTGGTCCTCACAACCTTCTCGTCTCCCTCTAAAGAGAGACTCACGACCTCCTCTGAAGTGCGAAGTTCAACGCCTGCCTTCTCGGCTTGAAGCGTCATCCTCTCCATAAGCCTCAGTCCAGAAATCCTCCTAAACCCTGGATAGTTCTCCAGGCCACGAGCCCGCTGAGCGATTCCACCCGCCCTCTCACCAGCGTCCAAAACCAACGTGCGGAAATCGAAAAGCGCCGAATGAAGCCCAGCGGCTAAACCCGCTGGTCCCGCTCCAACCACGATAACGTCATACGTCTTGCTCATTTTCATGTCACATCCTGTGTCCATACTTCCCGGTTAGGGGCACGAAGGCGACTCCTCCCAGATTCTCCTCCACCAGACGCTTATCAGTCTTCCTAACGCGCACCAAAGTCTGATAGAGATATGTGCCACCTATCGGGATGACTAGGACACCGCCTGTCCTCAACTGCTCCACCAACGGTTTGGGAATGTCCGGCGCAGCCGCAGTGACTAAGACTCGGTCGTATGGAGCCTCGCTGGCGTAGCCTTCTGAGCCGTCTGTACAGACCGCTGTGACGCGGTCGCCGTAACCAGCCCTCTCAATGTTTTTTCTGGCGGAGTCAGCCAGCTCACGAACGATCTCCACGGTGTAGACGTGGCCCCACTTCTCTTTGGGCGCGTCTGAGGGAGCCACAATCTCGGCTATCGTGGAGGCGTGCCAACCCGAACCCGCCCCGACCTCCAAGACGCGGTGTCCCACTTCCAACTCGAGGGCTTCGTTCATTATGGAGACCATGTTTCGCCCGACTCTCTCAGCCACAAGAGTCGAGTGGCGCAGAGATTGTCTGCCCGAACCCTATCGGAAGCGGAGAGTCAACCGCGCAGTATGGCTTCAAGCTCTCGGGAAGGAAGGGCTCACGCGAAACCCTGCGCATCGCCCGAATCACGTGAGGCGAGCGCAGAATCCCTTCCGCGATTAAACCCTGGACGAGCTGCTCCCAGCCTCGGCTTTCCATCAAGTCTCCTCAGAGAGAATAATACTTGAGGATGCTTGCCTTAAGACTTTGCCATGTTATTTGACCGTGACTGATTTGGCTAGGTTTCTGGGCATGTCTGGGTTGTGTCCCCTCTCGAGCGCCATGTGGTAGGCGAAGAGCTGGAGCGGAATCACGTAGAGGATTGGCGACAGAATCTCGGGCACGCCTCTGGTTACCTCTATGTAGTCGTCAGCTAATTGCTTTGTGTCCTCGTCGCCCTCCTCAACAACGGCTATTATGGAGGCGCCTCGAGCCTTCATCTCCATAATGTTGCTGATAATGGTCTTGTGCGTCTCATCCCTCGGGCAGATGAAGAACACTGGGAAGCCAGGCTCGATGAGGCTGATGGGACCGTGCTTGCTCTCCCCAGCTGGATACGCTATGGCTGGCACGTAGGCTATTTCCATCAGTTTTAATCTGCCTTCCAAGGCTGTGGCGGAGCTGATTCCCCGCCCTAGGAAGAAGAAGCACTGCCTATCCCTGTACTTTTGAGCCAACCGCTTGATGTTCTCTCCCTGAGTTTTCAGAATGTTCTCCGCAACCTCCGGTATCTGTTCCAGCCTATCCTCGAGAAACTCTATCTCCTCGTGGGAAACCTTGCCCCTGCTCTTTGCAAGTCTCAGAGCCAGCTGAGCCAGCACAGAGAGCTGGGAGGTGAAGGTTTTTGTGGCTGCCACACCTATCTCTGGACCCGACTGCTGACAGACGTAGACGCGTGACAGGCGGGTCAGAGTCGAACCGATAACATTTGTCAACCCGAGAATTGTTGCGGCTCGCTGGCGAGCGTGCTCCAGAGCGGCTAAGGTGTCAGCGGTCTCACCCGACTGGCTCACCACGAGTATGGTGCTGTCTATGTTGACAGACTTTCCGTGCTGTTCAGTGAACTCCGAAGCTATTATTGGGTGGGTTGCCAAAAACGCAAGTTTAGAGAACATGTACGAGGCGGCCAGACAGGCGTGGTAGGAGGTACCGCAAGCCACTAGGAAGACTTCGCCGGCGCGGTCCAGGAAGGCTGTCATCAAGTCCAGATACTGTTCTTGCAGTCGCAGCGCGCTCCGAATTGTGAGAGGCTGTTCGTAGATTTCCTTGAGCATGAAGTGCGGGTATCCGTGCTTCTCCGCCATCTCTGGGCTCCAGTCGATGAGTTTGGGTTCTCGGGGCACTTGGCTCCAGTCGGCGAGTTTACGTATCTCGTATCCCTGGTCGCTGAGAGCGACGAGCTCCCCGTTTTCGATCACGACCGCCTTGTTGGTGAGGGGTAGAAAAGCCGGTATGTCGGATGCGCAGTAGAGAGCGCGTTCGTTTACTCCTATGACCAGAGGGCTCTCTCTGCGGGCGCACACGATTTTGTCGGGTTCCTTCACCGAGACCACGGCGATGGCGTAGGAGCCTTCGAGTCGATTCGCGGCTTCTCGCACGGCTTCTGTCAGCGTTGAGCCATCCTTCAGTTTTTCCTCTATGAGGTGCGGAACAACCTCGGTGTCGGTCTTGGAGCGAAAGACGTGTCCACGGTCTTCCAACTCTTTTCTCAGTTCGACGAAGTTTTCGATGATTCCGTTGTGAACAACAGCCACTTCCTCGTTGCAGTCAACGTGGGGGTGAGCGTTGATCTTGTATGGTGCTCCGTGGGTCGCCCATCTTGTGTGTCCAACCCCTACTCTCCCGGGGAGGTCGTCCAAGTTGAGCAGTTTGTGAACGTCGTCGATTTTGCCCAAATCTTTCTTTATGATGAGTTTGCCGTCGTGGATTGTGGCTTCTCCAACGGAGTCGTAGCCTCTGTATTCCAGTCTCTTTAAGGCGGCGTGTATGACTGGCGCTGCCTGACTGCTTTTAAGAATGCACCCGAATATTCCGCACATTATTGATGCCTCGAAACTTTATAGCTCCAAGCCAAATTCTGTCTCAACGTGGCATGGCAGATTTGGATCCTCAACTGTTAGATACGTTAGAGAGACACAGTATAAGCATTTTTAAGAAAAAGGCTTTAAGATTAAAACTGCCGTTGCGATGGTTCCCGAAGTTTTTGAGACTGCAAAAACGAACCATTAAAAAAATGTTTATAAGGGAAGCGCCCTCATAGTAAGGCGCATGAAGAAAAAGCTTTTACTCAGTGGCGAACGACGCGGCTACGAGGTTAAAGATATTGTTCTCTTTGAACGCCCAGAGAGGCTGAAGGCCGTCTTGAACCCGCTTAGTTGGCGGATTCTCGAGTTGCTGGGCGAAGGAGAGATGTACCCTATAAAGATAGCCAAGAAGCTGGGCGTACACGAGCAGAAGGTTTACTATCACATTCGGAAGTTGGCTAAGGCTGGAGTCATTAGGGTTGTTAGAGAAGAGGAGAAGAAGGGCGCCACAGCCAAATTCTATGGAGTTTCGTCTCCAGCCTTCGGAGTTGAGCTTCCGTTCGGTCAGCGCAGAATCGGTCAGTTTCCTGTTCCCAGTGTTGATGAGAAGCTGAATCGGTTTTTGAGTCCTTTCTTGAAGGACGGCGTGTTCGACGGGAAGATTGTGGTCGGCAGCCCAGACGAGCACGGTCCCTTCAAGGCTAGGGCTAGGGACGGACACTACGCCTCCTACCTGGGCTTGTTTCTGGGTCAGTTCGTGCAGTTGCCAGAGAACTTTGTCATAAAACTAGACGTGGACGTAAAGGTGGAGAAGGAGGAAGGAAACAACCTCATGCTCGTGGGCGGTCCCGGCACAAACCTGCTGACGCAGGAAGTGAACGAGTTTTTGCCCATAAAGTTCAGCATGAAGCCCTCTGAACACGGCTTCCTCTTCGGCGGACTGGTCTCCACCAAGACTGGAAACGTCTACACCAGCGACGCCGTGGGCTTGATCGCCCGAATACCAAATCCATGGAACAAGCAAAAGCGCGTAATCGTTTTGGCTGGCAACAAGGCTATTGGAACAAAGGCTTGTGTCTTGGCGCTGACAAAGTTCTGGAAGAAGACGTTGAAAAATTTTGACGGAGAAGGCGACTTTGCTGCGGTGATTCAGGGTTTTGACTTAGACGGGGATGGAAAGGTAGATTCTATCGAGGTCCTCGAGTGATAGGCTGTGAAGATAAACGGAATAGTCTTGGCGAGCACCGCAGACGCACGGGGTTTCAGACGTTTCATGGACGAGTTGGGTGTCCGTGGAGAGGGCTTCCTCGTAAAGCCCAACTGGAGCAACGCAAACACCTACACCTCCGCGAGAACACTCGACCTACTGTTCAGCTCCTTAGACGGCGACAAAACCGTTGTCGAAGGCTACACGGCTTGGCGAAACGAACTCAACACTGGACCAGAACCCCAAGACTTTATCACGCCGCGAAACGCAAAGAAAAAGTGGAAATGGATAAGGGAGCAGGATGAATGGTTTCTTCGACACAGCGGAATCCGAAAGGTTCTGAGAAAGCATGGGGTTGAATACGTAAACGTCACAGAAGAGGTTTGGTCTGGCAGAGTTGTGGCCAAAGAAGAAATCAAAAGAGTGGTTGAGACCAATTTTGGTTCAGTGAAGAACCAGGAAATGTACGGTTTTGTGCCCGAAAAAGTTTACAACCTCAAGGGACGCGCTCTAGTCAGTTTGAATATGAGCCGCAGAACCCGAGAGATGATGTCCCTCTCTACAAAGAACCTCTTCGGCTTGATTCCCGACCCCGCGAGATATGGCAAGTGGCACGGAGAGAACGACTCACTGCTGCCTCAAAGCATAGCGGACATCAACAAAGTATATCGAAGCCTATTCGAACCCTGCTTCTGGATAAACGAAATAAGAGAGCGAGGGCTCCTCGTCGGAAGTGAGAACTCAGTTGAAGCAGACGCCCTAACCGCCAGAATTTTTGGCGTCGACCCCAAGAAAATAGGATATTTGCAGCTCGCGGCTGAAGTGTTCGGCGGCTACGATGAAGCCGTTGTGGCGAGAGCGTTAAACAGACTGGGATCTTCATGAAGGTTACAGAGGTCATCGAGGCGCAAGGGCACCAGAACGTTCGCTCGACCAACAAGACCACGCTTGAAATCACCAAGGAAGCCTCTCTGACCAAGCGGGGGGACTGCATCCTAGCTGTAAGTGCGACAAAGGGCGCTGTAGACTTGCACACAAGGTTTAGAGAAGCGGCGCGAAACCGAGACGCCCGAATAACAATCACGATCGAAGCGGATGAAGAGAAGGAAGTGGTTGAAGCTTGGGGAAGCCCACAGCTCACTTTTACCCATCCAACCGATTTGGTTGTGAGAAAGAGCGACTATGTCTGCGGTCGAACACTAGCCGTAAGAGCCGACAAGGCTGCCAACGATCTCTCAAGACGCCTGGTTGAAAAACTGCGAAAACCCAAACAAGAAGTCAAGATAACCCTGACGGCTGAAACACCCTTCTGATTTGGGCGTCCACAACAACCTGGTAGGTGAAGGGCGCTATCTCCCGCACCGCTCTAGCAAAAAGGACATTGCCCGTCTCACAACCCGCCTTCTTCACGGCTTCGGCTAGTCGGGTCTTCGCTGCTTCTAGGGGATTGGGCTCGCTCGAAAACTCGTAATAATGCATGACACCGCCTTCTGCCTTGAGGGCTTCGCAGGCTGCGTCTACGTATTCCGTGGCTTTCTCGGGCAGGTTCATGATAACTCTGTCAACCAGTCCCTTAAGCCTCTCTTCAACAATTACTCTGGCATCACCTAGGATGGGTGTGACCTTCGCCTCGACACGATTCGCGGCAACATTCTTTTTCAAATACTCGAAAGCGTCTGGATTGACATCGACAGCGTAGACTCGAATCTTCTCGCGCCTCTTTGCTGCGAGGATGGAGAACGGTCCAACTCCAGCGAACATGTCGAGCACTGTTTCGTCTTCCCCGACCTGAGACGCCACTCGAGAGTGCTCGTAGGAGAGCCTAGGCGAGAAGTACGCCTTGGCTAAGTCCACGTGAAAAACACAGCCGTGCTCTCTGTGGACAGTTTCCGTTTTCTCGGCGCCAGCTATCACCTCAAACTCCCTCAGACGATATTCGCCGCTCACGGCGCCAGACTTCGCCAAAACCGTGCGCACCCTTCTGTGCCCTTTCAATACGGCTTCGCCGATAGTCTTTCTGTGCTCTCTCAGCTCGGGTGGAACCTCCAAAACAGCGATGTCGCCCACGAAATCAACGGCGCGAGGCAGACTCGCCAACAAGTGAGGTGGCAACTTGTCTTCTAGCAAGTCAGACAGTGTTAGTTGCTGTCTAGTTAACTTAGGAAATTCGAGTGAGGAGATTTCAAACATAGGAAGGCTCTCCCTCAATGCTTCCAACTCCTCCTCGATTGGCTCCCGAGTGAGGGGTATGCACAGGGAATCATCCGTTCGCTGAATCTTGAGTTCACTGTTGAAGAGACGGAGTCTTCTAACGAGAACTATGGCTCTCTCGCCCGCGGTCCTAGGAACACGCAAACAAGGGGTTAGAGACAAGGCAACCCAAACTATTCTTTTCATCATGCTCTATAACTTTTTACACGAAGAGACTTCAAAAAGGGTTCGCTTGAGCCTACCAGAACTTAGTTTTCTTAGGGGTTATCTCAACCACGCACCGAATTTTGGAGTTGCACAGTGGGATTCCCATGGAGTCTCGTCCTTGCTCATCCAATTTAAGGTTGTATTTGTTGACGTGCGCTTGAGTTCGCTTGACGAATTCTTCCTCGTCTCGAATGATTCGTGCTTCCCCTCTGAGGATGACGGCTTCTTCGGCGCTGTAAACAGTTATGGCAACGTTCTTGTTCTTCTTTATGTTGTGAACCTTCGCAGAGTTTCGGTCTGTTTGCACGAAGACCTTTCCATCATCGTACTCGAACCAAACCGGGACAACGTGGGGCTTTCTCTCCGTGTCAACAGTGGCGAAACTGGCTATCCGCTGTCGTTTCATGAAGTCGACAACGTCATTCAAACTCTTCAGCATAAATCGACCACTCATTAATGTTTGTGTCACATATCGGTCTCGTTAGGTATCAGATATCTTTAGTGTAAAGTAAGAAAGTTTAAAACACAATTGTAAGGAAAATTGCATAAATGACATAAACTCTAAGCATGTATTTAATGTGAGGAATTAAAATGTCTGTTGATTGGAAAAAGAGCGTAACCATATGGATATTGGGTTTCCTCACCTTCCTAGCCGGATTGAACACCATTAACGCAACCATCTTTTGGGCTACCAAGGGGATAGACGCCTATGTCCCGCTTTATATCATCGGCGACATAGTGCCCGTGTGGAGCCTCATGCCAGTGACAACCTATTTCTGGATGTCCCTCACCGCAACCTTCATCCTCTTAGGCATGACAACCATCCAAGCCCTTCGTATGCAGCCAGTAGGACCAGAAGTGCAGAAGATGGTTTCAAAGGTTGAAGATGACATGGTGGCCACCCGAGGAGCACTTGAGGCTACAAGGGTGGGTTTGTTCGCTAAGATGGAAGACGAGAAAATAATTCGACAGGACATGTTCACCACCATCAACACAAACATGGACAGCACCAAAAAAGAAGTGTTAGACGAGCTGGAAAAACAGAGAAGCGCCACCGAGAGAGTCAGCAAAGACGTGGAAGATACAATAAAGGAGCTTGGCGATCTCAGAAAAGAAGTTTTTGACACCATGGCTAAGCACACAAAAATCGCTCAGGCAATCGAACGTTCAAGCAGAAGAACCAAAGTCACCGCTGAGAGGAACATGAAAGAACTCGCCGATTTAGGACCCCGAGTGGAAAAACTGGAAACCGAACTCATTCCACCGAAGCCTAAGTTGACGAGCGCGAGTCGAACAGAGAAGGTGAAGGGAATCGGACCGCGCCTCGCAGGAGAACTGAAAGCCATGGGTATAACAAGCGTCGGCGAATTTCTTCTCACAGACCCAGAGAGCATAGGCGCAAAAACACGAGCCACACCAGAGATGGCAGCTCGTCTGCAGGGCAGAGCCCAGCTTCTGATGGTTCCAGGCATCGACGAAAAAGACGCGGACATGCTGATGGATTCAGGAGTCACCTCAAGAAGTAAACTTGCACAACAGGACGCCGTCCAACTCGGCAGAAGATTAAACGGAGTAGCAAGAACGTACATTGGAAAGAGAAAGATTTCAGAGAGCCAAAAGCCAACAATCGAAGAAATATCTGCGTGGATAAAACTGGCAAAACTCTAGGTCAAGAAGGATAACTCGGACCGACCACTTTACCAATGGCGGGTTCGATTAGATTCAAATCCCAATTTAAATTTAAAACTCTTGAGTAAGTTAGACCGAAACTGCTTCTGCCTGCAAGATATGCGATTTTAATCTTTCTACACAGTTCACAAAGTCTTGGTTGTATTGAACCTGTCCAACCTCAACCCTGAAACTTGAGCACAAGTTTTTCAGAATGACCAACTCTACCACCAATGCTCCTGACCTGAAAAAGTTTTCAAGACCCTGGGCGAAGACATCCAATCTTTCTGGTATGTCTTCACGTTTCAACGAGTATCGCTTGTCTAGGTAGTCGTAAATTGCCTTCATGGCGGCGTCTGTGAAAATCTGTCTCAGTGCTTCATCTATGGCGCAAAGAAGCTGTGCATTGAATTCTTTTTCACTTTTCATTTTTAGACCTTCACCCTTTATGCTCCTAGTTGAGTGGCGCATAGTTTATACATATCATTAAACATGCATCTTAGCCTCTCACCTAGTGTTCTCTAGTTTGCGTGCCCTGGTTTCAATCCATTCAACTACCTTTTCCTGGTTCATTGTTTCCGCTTCTCTTTGAATCTTCAACTTTTCAGCTATGACCCTTAGTAGCTCTTCTGGATCCAATGGCTTCATTATGTAAGCATCTGCTCCGAGGTTCAGAGCTTCGATCGCGTTCTGTAATGATGCGTATCCGGTTATCATTATCCTTATCATTTTTGGTCTTGTTTCCTTCATTTTTGTTAGCAGTTTTGTGCCTTCCATGTCTGGCAGCTTAATGTCTAGCAACGCTACATTATAGAAAATTGTCTCTGACTTTTCAATTGCTTCCGTCGCGCTTTTGGCTGTGTCAGTTTCATAGTCCGTCTCTTGAAGGATGTTGCTTAGGGTTTCCAGGATGCCCTCATCGTCATCCACGATCAAGATTCTCGCTTTCTCCATATCAGCTTTTCACCTCCTTATTTTGATGATGAATGGGCAACTTTACGGTGAAGCTTGATCCCGCACCAACCTTGCTTGTCACATGAATCTTTCCGCCATGTGCCTCCACAAGGTTCTTGCAGATGCATAACCCTAATCCGACGCCCTTCGACTTGGTTGTAAAAAGCGGTGTGAACAGTTTACCCATGTCTTCCTCGGGTATGCCAACCCCTGTATCTGTGAACGTGACTTCAACGAAATCCTCAACTTTCTTTACCGAGACAGTCAACTCGCCACCGTTTGGCATGGCTTGCACTCCGTTTAGAGCTATGTTTAGAAAGACCCTTCGTAAATGGTCTGGATCAGCCTCTATTGTGGGGGGTTCACTGAACTCAGTAACAATTTTCACGTTTTCAGGAACATCGAGTTGAGCCAGGACGTCTCTGATTGATGACGCAAGATTTACCTTGGCGAGTTTAGGCTGCTTGACCGTTGAGAAATCCAAGAGGTCACTGATAAGTCTGTTTGCGTAGCTAATCTCCTTATTCACGATGCTGAACATCTTCTTTACTTTCTCATCGGTAGAGGCTCCCAACTTCATTTTAACATAATAATTCGCGTTTTGTATAGATGTTAACGGGTTCCTCAAGTCGTGTCCAACCATCGTGGCTAGTTGCCCAATGGCGGAAAGACGCTCTGAGCGACGAATTTCTTCACGCATTGCCTCCAATTTTCCAGCCATATCGTCGAAAGTGTTTGAAAGCACTCCAATTTCATCCTTCGATTGAATATTTGACCGAACGTTGAAATTTCCTTGGCTGATGTCATCGCAAAGACCTTTTAGCTTCTTTATCGGGCTGAGAAAATGTGAAACGACAAAGTAGGAAATCAGAGTACAAACTGTAACGATAATAACCGTAGTTACTAAGGTATTGATGACCATTATTCTTACAGTTTCATTAACTTTTATGAGGGAAAAGCCTAACCACAATGTGTGATCTCGTATGGTGGGAGAAACTATTACAAATATTCTTTCTCCGTTGAAAACATCGCGTTTTACTACTGTTTCATTTGTGGCGATTGCTTGATCTAAAATAAACATGCCCTGCTCTTCTTTAATACTAGATATGAAAATTTCGCCGTTAGACATCACTAGTCTACAGTACACTACGTCTTCTGGTTTTGCTACTTCCCTTACAACATATTTCTTGTACCAAGTCATAGTTTGGTATTCAGCACACTCAATCGAATAAGCCACTAATTCATTTAATGACTTCCTTTCATCAATCATGTCTTCTGTTCTTTTCTTAATCTCAGAAGCGATGCTCACAGAGGCATATGCAAAAATGCTAAGAAGCAACAGCAAAGCGACAATTAGACTAACTTTGGATGGGAAGGAGAGTCTCATTTAATGTATCACTTCTTTGTGTGCGATTTTGCATTGACTTCACCGTCAATGACGCTATTGAGGGTGTCAGGCAAGTGAGCTTTGCATTGTAGTGTCTGTGTTGTTTAAGGCGGACTGGAACTGTGTACGGCCTGTACTGTTGTGATTTTGATGTTTTCTATGTTCACTGCATTGACTATTTCTGCTGGAACTATTCCTTGTGCTATAATGCTGTCTTTAGTAAAGGTGCCTCCTATGTTCGATAAAGCGACTGGCACTGATATGTGGTCTTGTAGGTATATGCCTAACTCCCATTGCGCAATTATCACTGGTTCATACATTTTTGCCAAGGCGTCAAGTTCCTCTATTGTAAAATGGTCGACGTGTCCATGAGTTATTAGAATTAAGTCAACGTAGCCGAAAGTGGTTAGGTTCCTGTATTGTGTGGGGCAATCAGGGTTTGCCTCTAGCCATGGATCTATGAGAATGTGGGCTCCATTCACTGACTCAAAAAGCATTGAACCATGACCCAGCCACGTTACTTCTATGCCTTCGATTTCACGCGTGATGCCACGTTGCAAAAGTATTGTCTGAGCTTGCGTGAGATTTTTGCTTCTATAAGTGTTTATTGCATCTACGAATTCATCTGGAGACTGCGTTAACTCTGAGAGACTGTGGTAGTGGTATGGTACAACGTATTTTGGGTTTATCATCGTTGTTGCGTATGCAGCCTCGCTTGAACCCATTGAATAAACATCTCCGATAGGTAGAAACGCCACATCTGGTTTGTAGAAATCTCCAATTACAAGTTTCATTCCTGCAAACATACCTGTATCCCCTGCAAAGTAGAATTTAACTCCGTTTTCGAACTCGATGATGTAACCTGTGCCTGACCCGGTATAGATGGGTCCTTGAATTCCGTGGTTCCTTCCGGAGGTGGTGTTACTTCAACTTGTTCGCTTGGAGGCTTAAGGTAAGCGGCGACTCCGACACTGAGTGCGGCGATCGATACTAGGACACTAAGAGCTATAACCGATGCCTTTCTATCCATGCTTTTCTCACCATTTATAGTATATATTCAGATATCATACAAGAACCCGTTTAAAAACATGTGAATATCAAATTCTAATTATAAAGATTACATATAGATACAACTGCGCGGTCAAAGCATCCGAGGTAACCAAGATGAGTTGGCGGGCCCGAGGGGAATTGAACCCCTGACCCACGGATTAAGAGTCCGTTGCTCTACCTTGCTGAGCTACGGGCCCGTTCCATTATCGTCATTCAGATTCGCTTTTATAAGTTTAGTCTTCCCAAAACTAGAGAGGAAGGCGAGAGTTCTATGGGCGAACTGGTGTTTGTGGGCTTGGGTCTGTACGATGAAAGAGACATATCGCTACAAGGTGTTGAAGCGGCGAGAGAAGCCGACGAGGTCTTCGCCGAGTTCTACACAAGCCTGATGCCCGGGCTGTCTCTCCAGAAGCTGGAGAAACTGATTCAAAAGAGGATTGTGATGGTCTCCAGACGAGAATTAGAAGAGGAGAACGGAGAAAAAATTTTGGAAGCCGCAAGAAAGGGCAAGACAGTCTTGCTGGTTCCAGGCGACCCTTTGATAGCCACCACTCACGTGGACTTGCGGATTCGCGCCGAAAGACAGGGGGTCAAGACTCGTGTTGTGCACGGAGCCTCTATAGTCTCTGCTGTCATGGGATTGTCGGGGCTTCAAAACTACAAGTACGGGCGAAGCGTGACCATCCCCTTCTCAGAAAGAGGCTCGCTTGACGAAACTCCTTACAGAGTGATTGAAGTAAACAAGAAGTTGGGGCTTCATACAATCTGTTTCTTAGACATAAGAGCCCAAGAAAAGCGCTATATGACCGTCAAAGGGGGGCTGCAGACAATGCTGACACTGGAGAAGCAGAAGAAAAGGCGGGTGATAACCACAAAGACACTGGCAGTAGGAATAGCCAGAGCCGGCTCCACGAACCCAACAGTCAAAGCCGACTACGTGAAGGAGCTGATAAACTTCGAGTTTGGCGGACCTCCTCACACGCTGGTCTTTCCGGGCAAACTTCACTTCATGGAAGCAGAGGCGCTCATCACGTTGGCTGAAGCGCCCGAAAGCATAAGGGGGATGGTGAAGTGACTCTGCAAGAACTGACTTCCAGGTACATTCGAAACACTGAGCGTGTCCTCAAAGAGTTGAAACTCGCTCAAGACGTGGTGGTCATCGATGAGGAGAAGATTAAGGGCATCATTGAAAGCGCTAAGCACTATCTGGACGACTCCAAATACTATGAAAAGGCAAATAAGCTGGAGACGAGTCTGGCGTCTGTAGCCTACAGCGAGGGCTTGCTCGACGCCCTACGCCTACTCGGGGTGGTGGAGTTCACGTGGCCAAGAAACAAACGGTAGAGAAGAGAAGAGTGGTTCTAGCCTCAGGCACCTTCGACCTACTTCACCTAGGACACGTAAAATATCTGGAAGAGGCGAAGAAGGCAGGCGGAGAAAACGCCGAACTCATTGTTATAGTGGCCAGAGACAAGACTGTGGAGAAGAGAAAGGGAAGGAAGCCCGTGATGCCCGAAGATCAGCGCAGGGCACTGGTTGAATCGCTGAAGGTTGTGGACGAGGCCATCTTAGGCTATGAGGACTTCGACATGGGCAAGGTGATCGAAAAGATACAACCCGACGTGATAGCCGTCGGACACGACCAAACCGACATGGAGAGACGCGTGAAGAAGGCGGTGAGTGAAAAAGGGCTCGACATTCAAGTTGTGAGATGTGGAAAGTTTGGAAAGGATGAGTTCAACAGCTCCCTAAAGATTAAGAGAAAAATCATCGAGCTCTACAAGAGGCGACGCTAGAGGTTTGTTCCAGCCAGCGTTATCATGACGCGCAACGCCTTGAATGCTTCTAGGTAGTCGTCTGAGAGGAAGGAAACAGTTCTTCCATCAACTCTCTCAGTTCCTGGTATGAGTTCAGCCATCTCGGTCATGCCCGTGTGTATGAAAGCCACGTCTATTCTTATCGGCGGTTCAATTCTGAAGGGCTTGAATTCGTCGAGGCGCTTGAGCGCCCTTACGGCTCCTTCCTTTATGAGTTTTCTAGCTTTCGCTGGACTCAGACAGCGCGCGGCGAATCTTCCAACGCCCTCCTTCACTACAACAGTCTCTACACTCCTCAGAAGCGTGAGAGCCTCCTCTGTCACCACTCGGTCGCCAGTCACGAGCACTACTGGAACATTGAAGTATCCAGCCACGGCTGCGTTGATTCCCGTCTCGCCCATAGACTGTCCGTTGATAACCACGTCGCTCACGACTCCGCCGTGGTAGGTGTGCTCCAAAACCCCTGTGTATGCTCCCCTTCGGGCGTGGTAGCCCAAGAAAAACGCTGCGTTAAACGATGAGTCGATTCCCTGCATCATCGACAACGGTTTGGGTGTGCCTGTTATGAGTTCGGCTGCCTCGTGGAGCTCTTCGGGTATGATGTTTCTCATGGTTCCGTGCGAGTCGTTCACCAACACGGCGCTGGCGCCTGCCTCCAAGGCTCCCTCCACGGCGGCGTTCACTTCGTGAGTCATGAGTTTGCGGGCTCTGTCATGCTCCCTTCCTTCACGTAGCGTGTGCTCTCCGTGAACTATTCCAGCGACTCCCTCCATGTCAGCAGAAATGAAAACCTTCACAGGATTCACCTCCTCCTCTCATAGAACACTTCTTAAATAAAACACTTGACAAGGAGATACAGAAACTCTACACGCCTTATTTAAGAGGACGAGAAGAATGAAAGACAGACTCGAAGCACTTCGCCTACAAATCGCGAAGCTGCCGAGAATTAGACTGGTGACTCTGCCCACACCCTTGGAAGAGATGCGTCGCCTGTCCGAGTTTCTGGGTGGTCCGCGACTTTGGATAAAACGTGACGACCTCACTGGTTTGGCTTTTGGTGGCAACAAGGAGAGAAAGATGGAGTTTGTCATGGCAGACGCCTTGAACAAGAAGGCTGACGTTGTTATAACAACGGGACCCATTCAGTCAAACCACGCCAGAGCAACCGCAGCCGCAGCGAAAAAGGTGGGTTTAAAGGCTGTTCTCGTTCTGCGGGGGAAGAAGCCAGCTGATTACGATGGAAATCTGCTGCTTGACTTCCTCTTCGGAGCAAAAATCAGGTTTGTCCAAGTGGACTCGCACCACATTGGACCAGAATTAGAAGCGGTCGCCGAGGAGCTGAAGGCAGAGGGACACACGCCCTACATCATTCCTGGTGGCGCCTCTTACCCAGTCGGAGCAGTAGCCTACGTCAATGCCGTAGCTGAATTGTACGAACAAGCGAAGAGTGTCAACGGGAACATAGACTGTGTGGTTCACGCGGCTGGTTCAGGCGGCACACAGGCGGGGCTGGTTCTGGGCAACAAGGCGTTAAAGACGGGAATCCAAATCCTCGGAGTGAGCGTTGAACCCGCCGACGACTGGCTGGTCAAGAGCACGATTGAAATCGCGAATGAGTGCGCGAAGCTCTTGGGCTTGAAGGAAGTTGTGGATAAAACCGATGTAACGCTTGTTAAAGACTATGTTGGAGAGGGATACGGCGTGCTCACTGAAGAAGCGAGCGACGCAATAAAACTCGTAGCCCAAACGGAAGGGATTCTCCTAGACCCAGTTTACACGGGTAAAGCGATGGCTGGACTAATAGACATGGTGAAACGGAGACGCTTCGACAGAAAGGACAACGTTGTTTTCATCCACACTGGTGGAACCCCAGCGCTGTTCGCCTACAAGAAAGGATTGAAACCATAGGCTGTCTGTGTTTAGGGCAGTGTCAGAATCTCGACTTTCACCTTGTTTCCGTCCTTGAGCTTGAGCTGACCGCGCAGAAATGTTGGCGCTATGACCTCTATCACAGAGGAGTCGTAGTGGCTTCTCAGAGCCGAGACAACGGCGCCCTTCACCTTGTTGTTTAGGATGGCGGGGTAGCACTTAACCCCACCGAACGACCTGGACTTGCTCTTGAAGCTCTGAATCTCTACGGCTGGATAGGCTTCCAGCTCGGCTCGTGTCTTCATGTCGTAATCCGTTGTGAGCTTGAGGTTGAGCGTTCCTGGATAGGGGTCGAACCCCAGCTTCTCGATGAACTGTTTGCGGTAGCCGTCCCTGGTCACGTAGTAGGCTCCTTCGCCGAGACCCGTGAACAGTGTTCCTTCCAGAGTGACAGATGGCGGATAGGCTGCCTCAAAGACTAGGCGCAGACCGGAGTAGAGCCTCTTCAGCTCCTCCTTTCCAGAATCTGTCAGCCTCACGAGGCAGCCCTCAGGCGTTATTGTTCTCTCTATCCAGCCCATTTTGTCGAGCTGAATCAGGTGGCGAGAGGCTGTCTGCTGAGACAACCCGATCTTCTCTGCTAGATACTCGGTGGAGACCTTTACGGTTCGGCGTCCTGCCCCCATCTCGGCGAGTTTTAGAAGTGTGAAGAACTGTTTCCAGAGTTTTGCGTCGAGGCTGAATGAGCTCATCCGCCACCGCCTTTATCTGAGGAAAGGAGGTCACTGCCTATAAAAGGCACTCGAATCCTTATTAGGGTATGAAAAACTTAAGTATTACACTTTTTTCATTATGAGATTCGGCGCTCTTGGCCCAGCGCCTTGGTAGTATAGTCCGGTCTAGTATAGGCGGCTGTCGCCCGCCCGACATTACAGGCACAAGCTTGTAACGGGAACCGGGTTCAAATCCCGGCCAAGGCGCCAAAATTAAAATAAGGATAGTTTAGTCTAAACACAACCATATTTGCTATTTACTGGAATCTTTTTCTTCCAGTTGTTGACTAAAAAGGAAGTTCTTAATCCCTCTTCTGACCAAACTTGCCCATGTATCACTAAGATCATCACATGCCGCTTCAACACTTCCGGCTAGGTCATATCTTCTCTTTTGTACAAGACCATGTTGTAGAGCAGTTTCTTCTAAGAATGAATAAGTGATTATGGATTGAATAAGGGCAAAAGAGACATCCGTAAGACGCAAGAGACCAATAGATGCATCGGCTCCGCGCTTTCCTATGTTCCCCTCTAATTTCTTGAAAAAATCTATTTTATCTCTGTTGTCTTTAAGTTCCTTTATCACTCCCGCTGTTTCTGCAGCTTCTAATACCCTCATTGTCCAATACCCCGCTGGACTGCGCTGCAATTCTTCAACCAGCGGTCCGATACCAAGTGATAAAACTCTTTTTCTCATATCTAACGTTTCTTTCAAATTTTTTGGAGTCTGATGCATCTTTGCTATTAGACTGGGGCTAAGGATTTTTCGGGGCGGGCCTTTACCTACCTTAGCAAATTTATAATCCAAAGCGCCTTCATTGTAAAGTTCTTTTGTAAGCCGTATAATTTTATTTGGGCTTGAAAGAATGCCTCTAGTCTTTGCTTCAGTGATTGTGTCTCTAACACTTAACCCCATTGTAAAGTTCGAGAAAACTTCTTGCATCAATCTTCTCTTTAAGACGCTATCTGGATCAACTTTCGGGCCTCTTTTAACCATAGCGAAACCGCCTTTATGAAATTAATAACGTTAATAATTTCATAACATTTAAATTTTGTGCAGCGCAAAGGAACTAGGGAAAAAGAAAAATGAACAGAAGCAAAATGTCTCGAAAGAATTCTCTTAGAGCATGGTGGGCAGGCTTTTTTGTATTGACCTTTTCTATGGTAATGCTCGCATTTTGTACCTTTCTAGAAGTAGGAAACGCAAGCCTCATAGAAATATTGGAAGTGTGCTTTCTTTGCGAGCATTGGATATGTTGTAGGGCATTCTTTGGGAATTTTTAAAGATAAAAGTTCATGCTAGTGAAAAGGCGAAAAATCCGCCAGAGGCGTCTTAAAACCATTGTTACTTTAAAGTGCTGGCTTTTGCAGCATCACCATGAATTCATTAAAAGCTGGAAAAATGTCATCATTAAATTTGGTAGCCAAATTGAAATAAGAAGATTGTCAAATTTTTTCCATTTTTTCTTCGATTTCTTGGGCTGCTCTTAAGATTGGAAGTGATATGCCAAGAGTAAACCCGAGCAAGTAATAAAGCAAGAGAATAAGTAAGAGTAATGTTTGCCATCTCCAAAAAATGTAATAGACAGCTAAAGATCCACCGACAGAAAGCGAGTTCAACTGATAAAGAAGTAGTCCTGACAATGTTGCCATAGTGAATGTAATCGATGCCCAAATGGAATCTCTTAACAAAGAGAGCAACGTTGAGTGCCTTAATTTAAATGCTTCTCTGGCAGATAACTTATTACGTTTCTCAATTACCTCGTCAACGTGGGAATGCTTTATAGGTTCAAGTAGAATCCCCTTCACAAAGATTATAGTGAAAACGACTCCTATTAAACCCAAGTAGGAAAAGCCCAGCGTTAGGGAGAAAGGCATGAAAGTCAAGGAGAACATAAATGACACAATAAGAGAGAGAGCGCTTAGGGTCGACCTCATAATAACAGTTTTTATTTTCTGCAGGAATATCAGAACTAGAAAAAAACCTGTAATCGCCGGGACAAATGCAAACCATAACCCGTAAAGAGGAAAAGAAGGGTCAACCAGTCTATAAAGAAAGACATAATCAGGATGCTCCCCTACCCAGTTAGGCGCAGTTGAATAGTAAGCAACATACAGACCGCCATTAAGTGTTAAAAGGACGAGCAAAACATACAATGAGAGCCGAAATGAAAAGTCATGCAATATACCCTTCACCATTTTTGCCGACGATTCCCTCTCGCACTCTCAACTGCTTCGTCATATTTTTAAGTATCGGTAATTTTTGCTGGCTTAGCCGCCCGACCCGGGTTCAAATCCCGGCCAAGGCGCCACACTCTCACAGAATCACAAATAAAATGCGTTGACTGAATTAGCTAAAGAAAACGTTGCATTGAACTACTCAGCCCCGACGAGTGCACCTAGGACGCATGACTCACTTAAGCCGTGGCTGCAACCGTCTGCGCGGTCTCTGTGGTCTCTTCCTTCCTCTGAGCCTGCTGTGCCTCTTGTAACTCTTGTGCGCCTTTCGCCTGATCGTTGTTCTCTTTGCTCTTCTGAACAACCTTCTTGCCCCGCTCCGACTCTTCCCGGCGAAGCGCGGGTGAGATCACCTCGTTGCAGAACGGGCAGATGTTGACTATCTTAGGTCTGTCAGAGTGGAAATCCAACATCCTGAGAGGCTGAGCAAAAACTCTTCCACAGTTTGTGCACCTCACCAATCCAGACGGACTCGGCGGCTGTGGGTCGACGGTAAGAGAGGGAGTGGTTATGGGCTTTTCACTAACCACGGTCTCTTTCACTTCAGGTTTTGCGTGAATGTATCTTCTGTAAACGTGAATCGTGCTAGCCAGTGTGCACGCAGCCGTTAACCACACAAAAGTCTGGATTGCCCTCAGAATCGACCAGTATGGATTAGCCCAATCGTAACTGAACTGCAGTCCGTAGTAATAGAGTGTGCCGTGAACCACGTTATCCAGAAGGTCTAGGCTGTAGGCTGCTGAGACGGCTGCTGCCAGAACAACCGCCGTAAATAGGAGCAGTCCTTTCATGGCTCAACCTCTTTGACTCCGCTGCTTGACTCTACCCTACAACTTGGTTTTGAAGCTGTGTCATAAACGTCAGCTCATATATCTTCTTAATCTCTCCGCACTCTTGGCATTCGTAGGTTTCTTCAATCTCGCCCTTGCTTGAACTCGAAATGCTGACTAAGACGTGATCCGTCTTTCTGCCGCACCTCTTGCACCTCAGGAAAATGTACGGTCGATATATCGGAACGGTCAATGTTTAGCCCCATTTCCTTTGCGTCTTCAAGAACACTGTCGCCTAGAAAACATTAAAGAATTGTGAAATCAGAATACAAATGAGCAAAAACTCATTTTTGCATCCGATTCAGAATGATATCACAAGGATGCGGGTTTGAGGTTAGGGTGGACAAGACTCTTGGATGGCAAACCGCCGGAGTCAAATCGTAACTAAGGCGCCATGTTTTGATTGTTGTATAATTTTCACCCGAGGTGAGCGAGTACTCGGGATGAGAGAGACCTTCTGAACTTTCTCTGGACCTTTTCTATGGATTCTCCCAGCACGGTTATTTGTTCTAGGCTGCATGTTCCGAGTCCTCTCTTCTCCGCCAATACTAAGTGTTTAACATCCGTTGGCGGTATACCCATGACAGCGGCGCCCACGGCGTCTACCGCCACCGGGTCTGTTCCAGCGATGACAAGATTCATTTTCACGGGGTTTCCGCTGCTCTCGTGTCCTTCGCCCGCAATTATTCCGTCGACAACTGCTACGCTGGGTCTCAGAACAGAAGCCAAGTCAACGATGTTTTCGCTGAGGCTTCCTCTGTGCATCGAGCCTTTAGAAGCCAGAGCGCCCATCATGTTCTTCAAACTCAGCGTGACAGTGGCTATTCTGTGAGGCTTAAGCTTCGGAACACTGATTACGGTGCTTTCCAAAGCGGTCTTAGCCACTCTAACCTTCTTAAGAGCAAGAGGACTAGGCGGGTTAACTTCCACAAACTCGTCCTTGTTGAGGTCGACAAGTTTCACACCCCATCGCTCGGCAACTGTGTCAACACCCGCGACCTTGAAGGCTTGAAAGGTGTCGGCGAACCCGCTGCCTTCGCCTATGACGATTTCTTCTTTCTTGCGGGCTCTCAGAAACTTCACAATCCCTTCTATGACTCTGGCGTCTGTTGTGATTCCGGTTGAAGGGTGCCTCGAATTCAAGTAGTTGGGCTTGATCAGAATCGGCTTTCTCTCAGAGAGGGCGCTGTCCAAATCAGAGCCTATGGTTTGGAGAGCCTTAGCGGTTGTTTCAACGGGGTTTGTTCCCCTTAGAATGGCAACTCTGCTCATTGAATGACACTTTAAATATCACACGCCACACAAAGATTTGAACTCATCGGTCACGACGCGCAACATTTTTTATTAAAAATCACGTTAACCCAAAGCCGTCAAAGCATTTGGAGGAGGACGACAAAAAACGCCCTTTGTACAGGTGCACCTGGTTGAGGGGAGAACAGAAGAGCAGAGAGAAAAAATAGCCAAGGCTTTCACACAAGCGCTCGTGGAGATTTTGGGCGTGTCAGCAGAAGTTGTTTGGATCGAATTCGTCGACATGCCAAAGACACACTTCGCCACAGGCGGCGTTTTCAGAAGCAAGAAGTAACCGTTCCGCTCCCCCTGCTTTTTTCTATTGTTAAGAAAAGAATGCGTTTATTTTCCTCTTCTCAACGAATATGATCAGTGTCCAGAGCCTGTTTTTTCAGCTCTCTGCAAAATCATTTATGGTTAGGCAGAAGTGCTACTCCCACCATTTCTTTTTCTTTGGCATGGCTATTATTTCCCTGACCTCTAGGCGTCTGTCCATGTCTTTACCGAACATCTGCCTTAACGACGTGGCTCTGCAAATTATGGCTGTGTCTGCCCCATCTCCAGTTCCACCAACGCTAATGCAATCTTTGTAAGGATCGAGTACCCCTTTGTCGGTGGCAATTAGAGCGCACTCTACAGCGACTTTGAAGCCCTGACCCAGCGTGTAAAAGGCATTCATGACAGTCTTGGTTTTGGGTGTGGATAGAACGCAAGGAACCTTTTCAAAAACAGTAACCTTTAGATCTTCGAGTTCCTTGCGGATTTCAGGAATAACGGTCTCATTCGAGACGCTATAAACCTTCGCCTTATCCCTCAAAGCCTTGGCAAATTTCAGAGCCGTTTTGCCAGAAGTGCTCGCAACAACCACGTGCTTAATCCCTGTTTCTTTGACCCTACCAACAACTGCCTCAACAACCGAATCCGTATTCACAGCGCCAGGTTCATCAAAGTATACGTCACGCCTCACAACCCTGCTCATTCTTTCACCTTAAACTTCAGCTTTCATTTCTACGAATATTTATTACTTTTCTCAGCCGGTTAGGTTGTTATAGCGTTAAGAGAGAGGCGGAAATTGGACCGCCGTTAAGAAAGAAGGATACCGAACCAAGATACTTCGACTATAGTATTAATCAATGTTTCAAGTGGATGTTATGTTTATGCTTGTCCAAGACCAGAAGAGGTTGTCTGCACCAATAGGCATTGTTGAATCAGCACTAGGAATCATTGCCTCTATATAGTATCCTCCTAGCTCAATTTCTCTCTCAGGAAGATATACATTGGTTTGGTTCCAGACGAAGTTTCTTTCGAAAGACTCATTGGGTCCAACTGAAAATTCTGTGATGTCGATGTGGAATGGGCTATACCATACCTGAGAACGGACCGTGGGGTCTTCTGTGTATTGATACTCTATACTGATCACTACTGGGTCGCTGACTCTGGACTTGAAGGAGTGAGTTATAAAACCCAAGTTCTTGAGAGATACCGTAATTTTGACATTTTCACCATGGGCGTAAGTTGTCTTGTCTGTAACCACTGAGAAAGACCATTTTGGGGTGATAAGAATCCAAAACGAACTTGTGACAGCTAGGGCTATTATGATTACGCTGAAAGTAAGCAAAAGAATTTTCCTCCCGCTTAGTTTACCATCACCTGTCAACAAAGGAACAAAAAGGGCGAACATGCAAGGATAAGCAATTATGTAGGCAAATATCAACCAAAAGATTAGGACGGGCTTCCCAACACAAACAACAACCAAGCCTACAGCAGTCAGAATAAAAGTTGCCACAGAGAACAACAGAATGTACAATCTCAAGCTCATTTTCCCATTTACACAGCAATCTTGACTCTCTTAAATCTTTAGCATGGTGCCCAAGCCCTAGAAAATGAGCCCAAGATAAGACTATTACTAGTAAAAAAAGTAACCAATCTCGAAGACTATTCAAGCGGTTTTATTCAACTTCAAACCAATCAAACACAACCTCAGCTGAACAAGCCCCTAACAACAACAGAAACCGAAACACTAACCCAAATCTATCCCCTTCTTCTCTTCTCCCTTCACAAAAACAAACACTCAACACCAAACACAACCCAACCAAACCCATTCGGCGCCAAACAGAGTGGCTAGGTCAACAGAGCGCACACAAAACACCTCACTCTCAGAAATTATTTCCATTTCTCTAACATGACCCCTCTCCCGGTATAGGTAGGTCTCACACGCGCACGCAAAACAACACAGCACATATAAGCAAGACAAACACTACTAAACCAATCCATCACTTAAGGCGAACAACACCATGAGCGAAAAAACAACAACCACCATAGCCGTCCCAACTTGCACCTCATGCCACAGAATAATATCACCAGGCACAGAAGCCACAAAATTCCCATGCCCAAACTGCGGAGAAATCACGATATGGAGATGCTCCAAATGCCGCAAGTTCGGACGCCCATACAGATGCCCAAAATGCGGGTTTGAGGGTCCTTAGGGCATTTAGAGGACCCAATTCTACTTCGGCTCTTCTTTCACCTTCTTCTTAATCCCCGAATCCGCGAATCTCTTCTCCAACGCCTTGGCAATGTCGGGTGGAATCTCCCTCTCAAACGGCAACTCTCCAGCCTTCAGCAGCCGTTCCAACAGTGTCTGGCTCAACCTTCCCGCTGGGACAAAGGCGTCTGAACCACACCAGCGCAAGTCTTCGAGGCTTGTGTGCATTATCTGGGCTGCTCCTCCAGTGCGCGACAGCGAAACCGAAGGAACACCGTAAAAGGCTAGGGGCATGTGGTCTGAGCCTCCAAGCCCCAACTCACTGGTTATTTGAAGAGGTACTCCAAGCTCCTTAGCGGTGAAGCGCAGCAGCGACTTCAAGTCTTCGGGTCCCAAAACAGTGGCGCTCAACGTTCCCAGTAATATTCCGTGAACATCCAAGTTAAGGTAAAACCTGAGATTCTTAATGTTTTCCGGGTTCTCTGCATGAAAGAAGGAACCGCGCAATCCAAGCTCCTCAGAGCCAAACGCTGCCAACCGCAAAGTGCGATTCAGTTTTTCATGGGCGAAGACTCTCGCCAATTCGAGGACTGTGGCTGTTCCGGCGGCGTTGTCGTGTGCTCCCATAACTGTTCTAACAGTGTCATAATGCCCGCCCACGAGTACGTCTTCATCTTCGAGCGTCCCTGATACTTCGCCTATGATGTTTTGGCTCTTGGCAGTGACCCTCTCCACCTCTGTAACTATTTTGAGCCGTTTAGGACCCTTCAACACGTTTAGTACATCGTCGTGAGCCATAGACACAGCGGGGATGTTTTGCTTCTCAGTCCATTCAGCCCTTAATGAGCGATAGATGGTTGGCGCCAACGGGGTTCGGGAAGGATAGATTAAGGCAAGAGGCTTAGCATTCAAAACCTTGTAGAAATCTCTCTCGTAGAGAACTATGCTCAAGGCGGCGATTTTGTTCTGGATGCTCTTTAGCGCTTCAGGTGACGTTGACTCCAGCATCACCACTTCACCTTCAACGCCTTCGGACTGAGTTGAAAGAGAATTACCAACAGCCGAGCATTCGAGTCTTGCGCCGTCTGGAAGCCAGCCCTCCTCCTTCAAAATTCGACTCGTCTGGACCTCAAACTCTTCCATTCGTATGTTTGAGAGCACGCACTCCTCAAACCACGCCTTTATTTGTCCAGCCGCCCGACGCTCAGAATCTGTCCCAGACTCTCTATTTCCAACCTCTTTGACAAGCCTCTCCATGAAACGATACGCCGAATCAGCGTCAAAAGATTTCATTTCACACTTCACCTTTTGAGCGCGAATATACCTTTTATGCTCACGCATAATAAATAACAGTATCGTTTAAACGCGGATTAAAAGGGTCACAAAAAAGAGAGAAGAGGAAAACAGATGGCGAAAGTCCTAATCTCCATGAAAATCTTCCCCACAGGCACCGAAGTCGACCTTAGTCAGCTGAAACAAGCAATTGAGAAGAGATTGCCAAAGGACACCTCAGTCTACGGATTCGGAGAAGAACCCATAGCCTTCGGATTGAACGCCCTAATCGCCCACATCCTCGTCCCAGAAGAAAAGTCAGGCATCCTAGAAGAGGTGGAAAACAGCCTTCGAAGCATAGAGGGAGTGAGTCAAATAGAAACCTACATGGTGCGAAGAGTATAACTTTTATATGAAACCCGCCTTCCGACATATAGGACATTTACCTATCGCGGAGAAAGAAAAACTTGAGCGAAATCCAACTCAGAGTTGGAGACGCAAGACAGCGCGACGTCGGAAGAGGCATAGCGCGAATAGACCAAAAGACCATGCAGAAAATAGGCATAGAAGAAGCCGGACAAGTCATCGAGATCGTCGGAAAAAGAACCACAGCAGCCAAGGCGTGGCCAGCCTACACAGAAGACCAAGACCGAGGCATCATAAGAATAGACGGATTCACCCGCAAGAACGCGGGTGTAGCCATAAACGAATACGTCATCGCCCGACCAGCCAAAGTGAAAGAGGCCACAAACGTCGTCTTGGCGCCAATAGACATGAGACTAAACGTAGACGAAGACTTCACCAACTTCGTCAAAAATAGGCTCATGGACCATCCCTTCGTTGAGGGTGACACGACGCTCGTCATGATGCTAGGTCACGCCATACCCTTCACCGTAACTAAGACGCGCCCACACGGAGTGGTGCTGATCACCTACGAAACCAGCCTACAAATCCTATCCGAACCAATTCCAGAAGCCAAGGCAGGCGTTCCCCGAACAACATACGAAGACATAGGTGGTCTACACGAGGAGATCCAGCGCATCCGAGAGATGGTTGAGTTGCCGTTGCGACACCCCGAGATCTTTCAGAGATTGGGAATCGAACCACCGAAGGGCGTTTTGTTGCACGGTCCACCGGGATGCGGAAAAACCCTGTTGGCACGTGCCGTGGCCAACGAATCCGAAGCCAACTTCTTCTCCATAAACGGTCCAGAAATAATGAGCAAGTTTTACGGTGAGTCGGAGGCCAGACTGCGCGAAATCTTCCAGCAGGCTCAGCAAAACTCACCGAGCATAATCTTCATTGATGAGCTAGACGCCATAGCGCCCAAGCGGGAGGAGGTCACCGGGGAAGTTGAGAGGCGTGTGGTGGCGCAACTTTTGGCCTTAATGGACGGTTTGGCGGGAAGAGGAAACGTCATAGTCATCGGAGCGACAAATCGACCTGGCGCACTGGACCCGGCTCTGCGTAGGCCTGGACGATTCGACCGTGAGATCGAGATTGGTGTTCCCGATAAGCAAGGTCGCCACGAGATATTGCAGATTCACACGAGGGGCATGCCGTTGGCTCAGGACGTGGACTTGAAGAAGTTGTTTGAGCTGACGCATGGTTACACGGGCGCTGATTTGGCGTCTCTGGCTCGTGAAACAGCCATGAAAGCCTTGAGGCGGTATCTGCCCAAGATCAATTTGGAGGAGGAGCGGATTCCGCCGAGTGTTTTGGAGGAGATGGAGGTTCGCATGGAGGACTTTGTTAACGCTTACAGAGAGATTACGCCTACAGCCATGCGGGAGGTTTACATTGAGGTGCCAACGGTTCATTGGAACGACATAGGTGGCTTGGAGGACGTGAAGGAGGAGTTGAAAGAGGCTGTTGAGTGGCCCATAAAGAATCCTGAGGTGTTCAAGCGCATGGGTATTAGGCCGCCCAAGGGAATCCTCTTGTTCGGTCCGCCAGGGTGCGGCAAGACCTTGTTGGCTAGGGCTGTTGCTACCGAGAGTGAAGCCAATTTTATCACCATTAAGGGACCAGAAGTGTTCTCTAAGTGGGTTGGTGAGTCTGAGAAGGCTATTCGGGAGGTTTTCCGTAAGGCTAGGATGGCTGCGCCTGCGGTGATTTTCTTTGACGAGTTTGACTCTCTGGTGCCTAGGCGTGGTATGGGTTTTGCGGATAGCGGTGTCACTGAGCGGGTGATCAGTCAGTTGTTGACGGAGATGGATGGTCTCATGACTTTGGAGGATGTGGTGATTATTGCGGCTACGAATAGGCCTGATATTGTTGATCCCGCTGTCTTGAGGCCTGGCAGATTTGACCGTTTGATCTATGTTCCTGAGCCTGGCGAGAGGGCGAGGCTTGACATCTTCAAGTTGTACACGAAGGACATGCCTCTGGCTAAGGATGTGGACATAACTGGTTTGGCTGCTAAGACTAAGAGCTATTCTGGTGCTGACATTGAGGCTTTGTGTCGTGAGGCTGCGATGAACGCGCTGAGGCGTGATGTTGAGTCTAAGGAAGTGACCTTGGTTGATTTTGAGAGGGCTATGGAGAAGATTGGTCCGAGCGTCTTGCCTGACATGGAGGCTTGGTACAAGGGGTTCATGAAGGCTGTTAGGCGGGTGCAGAAGCCGACCACGCCTATTACTTAGGCTAGGAGTGTTTTATGTTTTGGCTGTGAAGACTTGGAAGCCTCATCCCTTGGATTTGACTATCATGGAGGTTTTGGAGAAGAAGGGGGCGATGACCGACAGTGAGTTGTTTGATTTGTTGAGGGAGGTTCACGAGGACTTGGGCTTTGGCGTCTTGAATCAGACCCTGATGAGGTTGGAGGTTGAGGGTAAGGTTATGGTTTCGAGCTTGACTAAGGGGAAGAGAAGGGTTGAGCTGGTGAAGAGGAAGGAAGATAGGTCGCAGTAGAGGCGTTTAGGAATTAGTTGTTCTTGACGTGTGTTGTGCGTGCGCGTGTGAGACCTACCTATACCGGGAAGGGGATATGTTGGAGGGCGAAGAAAAAAATTTGTGAGTGTAGGGGAGGGGGGTCTATTAGGCGGGCGGGACAGCGTTTGGGGTGGGCGCTGAAGGTGGAGAACAACGAGTTTCGGCGTCTGTTGGGTAGTCCCGAAATCACACGTAAACGTGTTTAGGGTTTGAGGTTTTTGTAAGCTTTATATGGTTTGTTTGGTGTTGATATGTTTTGGCGGTGGGTCTAGGCGGGGGGCTAGGGGTCCCCTGAAAGGGCGCGAAAGCGCCTTTGACCGTAAACCCTCTTCAGGACGGGCTGAAGGCTATGGTAAGGCGTCAAAGAGCATCTAGCCTCGCGGTCTCTGGCTGTGAGTGTCGGTCCCTTGGGGCTGGCGGTCGTGAGACGGCTTTCGTAGGGAAGCCGTCATCCGCGCTTGCCAGGTGAACCTGGCCAGGCCCGGGAGGGAGCAACCTAAGCTTGGACGCTCGGCGCTCGGGGGAGAGCCGACACGAGACTATGGGGCTGATTGAGGCTGGGCGCAAACTGGGCGTCGAACCACGGCGACCCACCGCCTTCTAGAGAATGTGTAGTTCCTGTAGCATTCGACACGGTTTACATATTTCGTCTGTTGTTGGCTCGCCGCATAATTTGCAGTCTCTCAGCTTTTCTGCCTTAGCCGCCGTTTCCATTGCTGGTCTAATCTTTTCCATCGACCGATAAATGGTGAATTTGATTCCAGCGTGTTTTTCCTCCATTCTGTTCAGCATGGTTCGTATGTCTGTTCGTAGGGCGGTTGGAGCGTATGGACAAGGGACACTCTGAAACTTGATTTTCTTCAAGTAGGCGTAGAGGGCTGTTTCCTTTTCTGGCACCTCGCACAAGGGCTTAACCCTCTTCACCAGCTTCGGGTGCCTCTCAGCCAAAACAGGCTTGACTCGGGCTATGCGCAGGGCGTCGCCGTGCAATATGTTGAGCAGTATGGTCTGGGCTTCGTCATCCAAGTTGTGCGCTGTTACCAGTTTGCTCACCCCAGCCTCTCTGGCTGCAAGGTTTAGGGCTCGCCTGCGAAGCACGCCACAGTAGGCACATGGGGTTAAACCGCCTTGTTTCTTCTTCTCACCGAGCATTTTTACGAGGTCGTCCAGCTTGACTCCAAACAATTCCTTAAACGAAGTAACCTTATGCTCAACGCTGAGTTTCCGGCAGTTCTTCACAGCGAACTTCAGGGCTTCGTCTCTGTAGCCTCTAATGCCCTCGTCAACCGTGACTGCGCAGAGATATGCCTTCGGAAAGGCTTTCTCAATCTGGGCGAGCATGTGGAGCAGAGAGACGCTGTCCTTTCCGCCCGAGATGGCTATCATGATTTTGTCGTCTGGCTCAAATATGTCGTATTTGGCTATTGTCGCTCTAACCTTGTCCTCAATGGAAGACAAAAAACACTCTCTGCACAGTCGTTCGCCGGAGTACGGTCTCATGAAAATGGCTTCTCTCTGCCTACAAACGGTGCAGACAGCCATCGCTACTCAGCCTCAGATAGGACGTAACCCGTACTTCCAGAGACTAAGAAACATGTTTAGGGCTATGAGCCCCAGCGACAGGGCGTTAATTGCTCTCCGAACCTCACGCTTGTGTTTGGTGACTAAACGTTCTAAGGGATAGTAGAGAAACCTCTCGCCGTCAAACGGGAAGAGCGGCAGCATGTTGAAAATCGCCACACTCAAGGCTAGAAGGTGAATCCAAAACAACGTCAAGTAAAGGTTCACAGCCGCGGAATGCTCTAATCCCAGCCTACTAGGGCGATAAACTGTTGGCAACAAACCCAAGATGGCCTGTCCCTCGCTGCCGTTAACCGTCTTGACACTGAAACTGCCCTTGTTAGTGTGGAGAACCAGAACCCCTGGCTTCTTATTCTCCATAAACTCATAAAAATCTTGAAGCGTCGCAATCTGCGTGTCGTTTATCTGGTAGATAAAATCCCACTGACGAAGCCCAGCAGCCTCCCTCTCAATAGGACCATTGGATAGGGTCTCCTGAATCATGATTCCCGCTGGCGCTGCGAACAGCCCCTCTAGCAGCAAGAAGAAGAGCAGAGCCGTGACCAAATTGGTGGCGGACCCAGCCCCCAGCATCCTAAGCCTAGCCAGCAGCGATGCCTTCTCGAACTCCTTCTCGTCGGGTTCAACGAAAGCGCCGAAGAACACCAGAGCCATAGCCACGCCAGTCGACAACACTGGAATGTCCTCCAAGCGGGCTATTACGCCGTGCGACAACTCGTGCGACAAAAACACGATGGCCACGCCAACAAAAAAGTAGGGCAACCAATACAACCGAATGGTCAACCCGGGCAAGACAGGAAAAACGGGCACAGCCTCCACGGCTGGAACGAAAAACCTAGCCAGATTGTTGGCCAGGAAATAAACGCTGAAAATCATCAAGCCGACGCTGAAAGCCACGCCGATGTTGGAGAGCGTCAGCCACATGAACCGCCTCTTGTTCGCCAGCCTGTCCAAGAAGGAGTTCAAGCCCTTGGACCTGTAAATGAAGTAGATTGGCTTAACATCAAGCCCGTGTCTCTTCAAGTGAAAAACACGGCTCAAAGCGTACAAGACAGCCCAGAAAACCACTAAAGCGATTAGAAAGGTCGATTCAGGCGTGAAATTCATTGTTCTCAATATTCCTTGCGGCTTCTTTAGGAAAATTAACCAGATAATACTTAAGCATAGTGTTTGCTAAGAAAAATGGAGAACCCACAGCAATGTCCCACATAATAGTCTTGATGACAGCGCCTACAGAGGAAGAAGCAGACAACATAGTGCGCCAACTGCTCAATCGACGCCTCATAGCGTGCGCCAACACGATAAGCCCAGTCAAATCCCAATACTGGTGGAAAAACAGAATCGAGGAGACAAACGAATCCTTGGTCATCATGAAAACCAGAGAAGAACTCCTCCGAAAACTCACAGAAACCATAAGGCAGATTCACAGCTACGAGGTGCCAGAAATACTAGCCTTACCCATCAAAGAGGGCTGGACACCCTACCTCAAATGGCTAGATTCCGTGCTCGAAACTCGGTGAAGCTCAAAATGGCTAAGAAGCCAATGAAACGCCCCGAGCGAGTGGAGGTTGTCTACGGCGAGAGGCGCTGGAGGCTGCTGGATGAGTTGAGGGTCAGGGCAGCCGAAATAATGGAGGCTCTCGAGAAGGCTCGTCTGCCGAGTGTTGTGCACGGGAGCATAGCCCGAGGCGACGTCTCCCCAAAGAGCGACATCGACGTTTTCGTGCCCGACCCGCCCTCCTCCTTCCTCATAGAAACCGCCCTAGAAAACGCCGATCTGCCCATAAACAGACGCCTCGTTGTGCAAGCCACACCCTCATACGCCATGAAAGGCTACATAGAAATCGACGAACAAGGCGGCGTGTCGTTTCCCCTGATGAAACTCCGCCCCATAGAACGCGATTTCTACAGGTTCGGAGGCGAGACCACGCTTCAAACGCTTAAACAGAAATTGCGAGTGCCGGGTGTGGACAAGCGGTTGATGTTGATAGAACCAACCGAGACGGGACATGTGGAAAGCACTGTGGTGTGGAGAGAAAACTCGGTTGCCAGCCTCTTAGGCGTCTCAGTCGAGACGGTTTTGGACAGAGTTCACGCGTTGCTCCGCCGAGACGAGGTGGGCAGAACGGGAGTGTTCATAGAAAGGGGGCTATCGCCCGAGGAAACGTTTGAAATGGTTCTGAAGAAACTAGCTGAGCAGAATCCAGCGGTGAGGAGACGTCTCAGACTCTTTGAAAAATGAGAAAAGAATTGTTGTATCTAAAGGTTTTTATATCTTTGTCCCTTTTGGAATCATGGGTGCGTCGGATGGCTGGAATAAAAGTATACGTGCGAGACGAGGTTGAGGAGAAGTTTAGGCGTTTGGCCATGATGGTTTACGGATATGGAAGAGGTTCAATTAGCAAGGCTGCCGAAGAAGCCTTCGTGCACTGGATGACGCAACATGAAGCCTTACTCAAAGAAGTCGATATTCCCGAAGACCCTGTAGGCGCAATCAGAGGCATGCTCGCTGGCCTAAATAAAAGCGGGGTGGAACTTCAGCATGAAGCCAGAAAAATCAGAATGGTCAAAGCTGTTAAAAGAAGCTAAGTATTTGGTTGACGCGAACATTTTTCTCGAAGTGGAGTTGGGACAGAGAAAGGCTGACGCTTGTGGGAAAGTTCTGAGGAGATTTCATCGTGGCGAGCTTGAAGGCGTTGTTTTAGATTTCGCTGTGGACACCATCGTAGTCACTATGGAAAATTATGGGAAGAATTGGAGTGAAATCAGAACGTTTCTTTCAAGTCTCCTTGGATACAAGGGGCTTCTCATTCACTTCTCTACATTACTTGACAGAATTATAGCCACAAATTACATGAAGAATTTTGGCTTGGATTTTGATGACGCGCTGGCTTTAGGAGCAATGAAGGAAAACGGCATAGGGAACATCATAAGTTACGACAAAGACTTCGATACGGTCTCGGGTGTGAAAAGGATTTTACCCGAAAACCTTCTCTAGGGTGCTTGTTCATTTTTGAGTTAACCAATTGGAAAACGAAGGAGTGCCGCTACGCCGCCTAGTCCTTGCAGTTTGGCTCCAGCCTCGTGTCCTGTGCTCACAACCACTATCTGCCCACCTCTTGCCTCCACCTTCCTCATCATCTCTTCCAGCGCTGTCCTGTTCTCGTCCGAGGTTTCACGCAGCGCCGAGTCGGCTAGGAGCAGTTTCTCGACAACCCCGTATTCGGTTGCTCTGGCGACCTCGTCCTGTCCGTAGGCTATGTCTATGGTTCCCCTGCCCAGTCGTGTGAGCGCCTCTTCCACAAGTTTGGTTTCCTCGGCTATTCTGACAGAGCGAAGGCTCTTTGTCAGAACCCCTGAGCGTAAGGCTTCGTGAATCCCCGCCAAGCCGGCGCTGTTCACGCTCTTCACATCCACTACGGCTTGGGCGATGTCTTGAGCCTCGTTTCTGAGGTATCTCACGAAGTCATTCTTTACGAAGCCTGGTCCGATGACAACTATAGATGGATTGTTTAGGCTTGTCCACGCCTCGCGTAAGAGTTGTAGGGCTGATTTGAAGAAGCCTTTGATGGCGGCGTCCCTCCTCTCTGCTTCGAGCTTTCCTGGGAGTCTTGTCCTCTCTTCTCCTTTGACTTCCACGCCGTATTGCCTCAGGGCTGTTATGCAGTATTCTTCGTCGTCTATGGCTATCACTATGACTGGTGGGGCTTCGACTCGGCTGGCTCTCTCCAACCTCTCAACTTGGTGTCTCTGCCACTCCGATTTCACGATGGTTAGTGGCTTGTCGACGATGATGTTTAGGGTGTGGTGTGAACCCTTTCCGCCGATGCTTTCTGGAGCGTCGACAATGGTGCCGTGCACTCGAAGGCGGTTTAGGCTTCTGTCCCAGAGAACCTTCTCCGCCTGAACGCCGAGATAGACCGAGACCCTTTTTCCCTCTTTCGGGCGAGCGTATAGTTCCTCGATTTTCACTTCTCGGGTTGTTTTGGCGTAGACCGTGTCTTTCGGATAGATTACGTTGTATAGGTGCCAGAGGTCGTCCAGGGTTTCGGGCACAACCTTCGCGAAGCCCTTCTTGAGCCTCATCTCCAGAATCTTCAAGGCGTGTGTTTTCCTCTTCTCGCTGACTGCTGTGCGTAACCAGTTGTTCATTGTTGAAAAGCGTTTTAAACGTATTGGCGTTCTCCTATCTTGTGTGGAGGCAGAGAGGGATGAAGACGACTTTTTGGCTCTTGGACGTGAACTACGAGGTTGGGGAGAGCAAGCCTGAACTCTGGATTTGGGGAATAGACAGTCAAGGGAAAAGGGTTCTGATAATTGACCGAAACTTCTCAGCTTACTTCTACCTCATTTTGAACGAGGGGCAGAATCCCCAAACCGTTGCGGAAAGGATTGCGTCGCGCAAGGCTGAGTTCCCCAGCATCATAAAGTTAGAATCTGTAAAACGAAGGTTTTTCGGAAAAACTGTGGCCGCTGTGAAGGTTTTCTGTCAGGACCCAGACCTCGTTCCTAAGTATGCCAAGGCTCTGGCGAAAGTTGAGGGCGTGAAAGAAAGTCTCGAAGACGACATCCGCTACTCCATGCGCTACCTCATCGACAACAGCGCCTGCCCATGTGGCTGGCACGAGATGGAAGTGGAACCAGCAAAAAACGCGCTTGGGGCTCAAGTTGACAGAGTCTACACAGCCAAGTCGTATCCTCGTAGCATAGAGAAAGCAGAAGTGCCGAAACTGAGGATTCTGGGCTTCTCCACCATAGCCTACAGTTCTAAGGGCGCGCCGAAGCCTGACAGAAACCCCGTCGTGATAATCTCTGTTGCCACGAGCGCTGGCGAGGAGAAGCAGTTCGTGGCTGGGGACTCAAACGATAAGCCGACCATTGAGGCGTTCGTGAAGTATGTTAGAGATTTCGACCCAGACATCATCGTGGGTTACGGAACCAACCATCAAGACTGGTTGTATCTGGTGGAACGCTCAAAGAAACTTGGCATTAAGCTGTTTGTGGACAGAGCCAACACGGAGCCTCACATGAGCGTCTATGGACACGTCTCCATCACGGGTCGAGCTAACGTCGACTTCTACGACTTCGCCGAAGACCTAACCGAAGTGAAAATCAAGACGCTGGAGAACGTAGCCGACTACCTCGGCGTTATGAAACTCGAGAAACGCACATTAATCGAGGACATAGACTTTGCCAGCCACTGGGAAGACGCTAAAAAACGTCCTCTTCTGCTGAAGTTTTCCAGAGAGAACACTCATTCTATTATGGGCATAGCCGACGCCATGCTAGACGAAGCCATACAACTCTCCAGCCTCGTCGGCTTGCCCCTCGACCATGTCGGAACAGCCGCCGTTGGATTCAGAGTGGAATGGTTCCTCATGCGAGAAGCCTACAGAATAGGCGAGTTGATTCCCAAACGGTTTGAACGCCCCTACTTCCCATACGTGGGCGGCGTTGTGCTCGCTCCGAAGCCTGGCTTACACGAGAACATAGCCTCATTAGACTTTAAGGCGATGTACCCGAGCATAATGATAGCCCACAATGTTTCACCCGACACTTACATTCCGCCA
>Ga0315306_10000018_pt1 | contig 90588 bp, 105 predicted proteins | sample TDP1_MG_FD_203803 | JGI IMG/M metagenome (GOLD analysis project Ga0315306, IMG submission 203803) | Freshwater sediment microbial communities from Lake Towuti, South Sulawesi, Indonesia - TDP1 | ecosystem: Environmental > Aquatic > Freshwater > Lake > Sediment | place: Indonesia: South... | reverse complement strand
TCTGAGGGGCACTCTGGGGGTACTGCCGCCGATAAGGTGGAGGAAGGAGTGGGCCACGGCAGGTCAGTATGCCCCGAATCCCCCGGGCCACACGCGTGCTGCAATGGCTGGTACAGTGGGTTCCGACCCTGAGAGGGGGAGGTAATCCCGAAAGCCGGCCTCAGTTGGGATCGAGGGCTGTAACCCGTCCTCGTGAACGTGGAATCCCTAGTAATCGCGCGTCATCAGCGCGCGGTGAATACGTCCCCGCTCCTTGCACACACCGCCCGTCGCTCCATTCGAGTGGGGTTTGGGTGAGGCGTGGTCTTTTTGGCTGCGTCGAACCCTAGTCTCGCGAGAAGGGAGAAGTCGTAACAAGGTGGCCGTAGGGGAACCTGCGGCCGGATCACCTCCTAAGTTGAGCAGCCGTATGGTCAGCTGGAGGGGAAAATTGCCAAGCCAAAAACCGTATGTTTATTGATTGTTTTTGTTCTGTGCGCGCGTGTAAGACTACCTATACCGGGAGGGGAGGTCATGTTAGAGGCATGTTGCCTGTGTGAGTTTTGAGATGAAAGATAAATTTCTGAGACTAGTGAGAGGGAGATCTAGTAGGCGGGACGAAACTGATTGTGTTTCGGGTCTTGACGGTTGGGCAGACTTTGATTCAGGCGTTTCTGGTTTGCGCATTTTCTGTGCGAAGAATAGACTGCCTAATCATTTTTTGGCGTATTCATAAAGTCCAAACAAGTTCCCGTCGGGGTCTGCAAAGGTAGCCATGGCGTTTCCGTTTTCCCCAGATTTTGGGACGACAACTTTTCCTCCTAATTGCAATACCTTTTCAAGTGTTTTGTCAATGTCGTCCACTAAAATGTAAACAAGAATGCCCAGAGGCTTTCCTTCGGGAAAACGCCACATTCCGCCGCTTGGTTTCTCGCCAGTGTCAATGAGCCAGTAGGCGTAGTCTTTGTTTTCGTCGCCGCTTATCTTCCAGTCGAAGAGGTTTCCATAGAAATTCTTAGCCTTCTCCAAGTCTCTGACACGAATTTCAACGAAGTTGAATCTGTTCGTCGTCTCTATCACCTCCGCTGAATGGAGAACATCTATTGCTTTATTCAGTGAGTGCTCTTTAGATTTAACTTTTAAAATTGTTTCAAAATGGCTAAGTTAAATGCTACAACCGTCACTATTTCGGAGGATTGCCCTTCGATTGAGTGGATTAAAGACGGAAAATTTGGGTGATGTTGAGGTTAAGGTTGAAAAAGTCTAGATTGCTTTACACTTGTCCGTAACTCATAAATAAGCTGTGCGTGTTTTTGAAGGGAGTATAAAGGGTCATCGATAATGGAAAATTACACGCTGATTGTCACAGAGAAGCCAGACGCAGCTCAGCGCATCGCCGAAGCCTTAGACCTGAAGGGCAAACCTAAGAAGGTTGAGGAGAAGAGTGTGCCCTATTTTGTGGCTAATCGAGACAAGGCCCTCGTTGTTGTTCCAGCGCTGGGGCATCTCTACACCGTTGTTCATGAACGGGGCGGGAGAAACTACTACCCGGTCTTTAGCTTCAGATGGGCGCCGAGGCATTTGGCTGAGAAGGGAGCCAAACAAATCCGCACGTGGATAGAGGTCTTCTCCAAGCTGGCAACAAACGCCATAGGCTTCGTAGACGCCTGCGACTACGACATCGAAGGCAGCCTCATAGGCTACAGCATCCTGAAATACGCCTGCGAAAACAAGGACGGCGTCGCCAAGAGGATGAAGTACTCAACGCTTACGAAGACTGAACTGGAAAAAGCCTACGATGAGCCTTTGCCAAAACTTGACTTCGCCCTAATCGAAGCGGGAAGGACAAGACATGAAGTTGACTGGCTCTACGGAGTCAACATCTCGCGGGCTTTGACACTCGCAGCCAACCACTGGAGCGGAAAATACGCCACCCTCAGCACTGGTCGAGTTCAGGGTCCAACCCTCAGGTTTCTGGTAGCTAGAGAGAGAGCCATCCACACGTATGTGCCAACCCCATATTGGAGCCTACTGGCTCAGGTTGAGATACAGGGTAAGACATACGAGGTCGAGTATGAAAAGAAAGTCATTGAGAAGAAAACCGAAGCAGACGCCCTAGTAGAGGCGTGCAAGGGAAAGACAGGCAAGATAGAGAAAATCGAGGAGAAAAGGTTTCAGCTCTCGCCACCAATTCCCTTTGACTTGGGCTCTCTCCAGAGCGAAGCCTACGGTCTCTTCGGATACACCCCAAGGCGAACAGGCGATATAGCTGAACGCCTGTACCTCGAAGCCCTAATCTCCTACCCAAGAACGAGCAGCCAGAAACTGCCACCCGCAATCAACTATAGGGCGATACTCAACGGACTGAGCCGCGACCGCAGCTACGCATCGCTAACCTCTGAGATTCTCCAGATAAAGGAGTTAAGACCCAGGGAGGGAGCAAAGGAAGACCCCGCGCACCCAGCGGTCTATCCAACAGGCAACCTTCCAGAGAGAGTCTTGGACGAATCGGAGCGGAGAGTATGGGACCTAGTGGTTAGGCGGTTTATGGCTGTGTTCGGCGAACCAGCCCTCAAACAGAGCATGAAAGCAGTCATCAACATAGACGGACACCACTTCCACCTTCGCGGCAGACGCATCCTAAAAGAAGGCTGGATGCGCTTCTACAAGCCCTACACCCGAAGCGAAGAAGTCACGCTTCCACCCATAAAAGAGGGCGAAACAATCCAATTGAAACAGATAGCAAGAGAAGACAAGTTCACCAAGCCTCCGCCGAGATACAACCCGAGCAGTCTCTTGAAAAGGATGGAAGAAGAAGGGTTAGGAACAAAGGCTACAAGAGCCGACATAATCGAAACCCTCTACAACCGCAAATACATAACAGAAGAGAGAATAGTGGTCACAGACCTAGGCTTCGACATCATCGAAGTCCTCCGCAGACACGCCCCAAACGTCATATCAGTCAAACTAACCCGCCAACTGGAACAGAGAATGGACAAGATCCAGAACAACAGCGAAAAACGAGAAAACGTGCTCCACGAGGCGGTCAGCCAACTGAAACCAGTGCTCGAAGAGCTGAAACAAAGCGAGTCAACCATCGGCGAAGCCCTAAGCAACGCCATCAAGAGAGCCCGCATGCAAGAGAGAATTGTCGGCAACTGCCCCAGCTGCGGAACAGGCAAACTGATGATACTCTACTCGAGAAAAACGAGAAAACGCTTCATCGGGTGCACCAACTTCTTCAAGAACTCCTGCAAGACCTCTTTCCCGCTACCTCAGAGAGGAACAGTCAAACCGATGGGCAGACCCTGCAAGGGCTGCGGTTGGCCAATGATATTCGTTCGCTTAAGGGGCAGACGACCATGGATGCTCTGCTTCAACCCCAGCTGCCCAGCAAAGGAAGAGAGGAGGAAACGCCTTGAAATGCAGGCTATGCAACAGAGAAACCAAAAGTGAGAGCAGATACTGCGAGCTACACGACAGAGCCCACACCAACATCGTGGAGAAGTTTGAACTGTGGAAGACGGCTTCCGGCGCCACTTGGGAAGAATACTTAAATGAGCTTGTGAAGAATCCATTTACAGGCGTGTGGGCGAAGGAAGTGGCAGAGCAACTGCTGAGAAAGGAACAGTGAAGACGGCTTTGGCAAACAAAATCAAAAAGAGGTTGACTTCACTGGGATTCTGGCTCCGAAAGAGCTACTGGAAACTAGCAACAGCCAGACCATCCATTTTCGTCGTTGCCATTATCGTGGTCGCCTTCTCCGTCTTTCTATTGGGCGGAGGAGTCTACGACATCCTGGAGCAACCTGGGCTTGTCGTCCCTGTAAGCGAAACTCGAATCCTCTTCTTCTATCCCTACTCGGTGCACGAGCAGTCTGTCTTGGAGAGTTTCTACGTCATGATGTCTTACGGTTTGGGTGTGGCGGGTGTTCTCGTCATGTATCAGAGCACGAAGTACGCATACAAGCCTCGTCAAGCGTTTATCATGCTCTTGAGCGGAGCTGTCTTGATACTCCTAGCCTACTTCTACATCGAAAACCTAATCTTCTCCAAACTGACTGCAACCATCAGTTGAGCGTAGAAGGCTATCAGTTAGAAACTGAGAGTCACATCTCAGCCAGAAGAAGTTTTCCGTCGCGCATCATCGGTTGTTCGTTCACTTTGACGGTTGGTTGAAACAGAATCCCGTCTAGGTGGATGCCGCTCTTGGTGCGCCCCCCAGCGTATGAGGTGTTGTCGCCTAGGGCGATGTGAACCGTGCCCAGAACCTTCTCATCCTCCAAAACCGCGCCTGTGACACGCGCCTTCGGGTTGGTTCCTATGCCCAGCTCGCCTATGTTGAAGGCGTTCTCATCAACCGATCTGAGAATCTCCAGGAGCTTAGCCGCGTCTTGACCCTTGAAGTCGCGAGCCCAGCCGTCTTCGACTCTGATCTGCACTGGTTGCTTCACTATGGCGCCCATGCTGTCTATCACCAGCGTGCCCTGGGTTGTTCCCTCAACGGGTGCTAAGCAGACCTCACCGGCTGGCAGGTTTCCCCACTCGCCTCTGTTGTGATACAGCCCTGTGTCGCGCTGAGGTGTCCTGCCCTCGATGCTCATTGTTAGGTTTGTTCCTGAGGGGGTTGAAACCTCCGCTGTTTTGCCCTTCTCCACGACGTCCGCCATCCTGTTGGTTATTTCCGCTACTTTCTGGTAGTCGGCTGTCAACCCGCCGATGCTCAACATTTCTTCGGTGATGCCGGGCATGCTGGCTATACGGGCTCCCTGTTTGGTTGCGTTTCTCCTAGCCTCTGTGTGAGATAGAGACCTCGACGTGGGTATCAGCGCCACGTCTGCTGCTTTCATGGCTTCAGCCACGGGTTTCGGGGGTTCTTCTCCGCTGCGGCTCATCTTCTCCATGACCGTGACCACTGTTTTGGCTCCGACTGCTGTGACCGCGTAGGCGAAGGCTTCGGCTATCTTTAGCTTCCCGAGATCTGTCACGATTAGGACTGTCTCTTCTGGTCTTGTATTCATACATGTTTCCACCGCGATTTTGGCGCCTTTCATTATTGGCAGGTTGCGGAACACTCTCTCTCACCACGGGGTCTTCTTCACGCCCAACAAGTATGCGAAGAAGTTTGATAAAAGATGTATGGGAGGCGTAATGATAACCACGATTATTGCTACCGTGAAGAATGACGGAGGCTGAGTGGGCAGAAGATATAACGGAGGCTGTGAGTGCGGAATAAAGACGGAGAAGAGGAGAGCGCCCAGGACAAAGTCGAGCTGGTCTGCAACCGGGAGCGGAGAGCCCGCTGGGATTCCGATTCGGCGCTTGACGAAGGAGTGTAGCAAGTCGCCTGTTAGAGCGCCTAAGGAGAGCGTGAAGCCCAGCAGCAAATCGTATCGAAAGGCTGTATGGAGAAGAAGACTCAGGACGGTTCCAGCTATCAAGCCAGCTAAGAAGCCTCTGACAGTCTTGTGAGGACCGAACAAGGGTTTTCCATCTCTCAGGGTTCTGCCGCCGTCGATTGGGCGCCCTCCGCCAAAAATCACTGGGAAGGCGTTGGCAAAGTAGGCTGGCAGGATGAAGTACAACGCGTAGGCGACGTCGTAGAGCAGCGACTCCATGTTTCTCTCGGGTTAGTATGTTCTCTATGAGAAAATATAAGTTAGCCTTGTGTGGAGTGGGCGGATGAAGACTCAACTACTTATCGTGCCCACACAAAACAGAGAAAAATGGTTATATTTTGAACAAGCGTTGTCTCTTTCAATGGCTAGACCCGTGGTGGGGGTCGTAGTCTAGCCAGGGATGACGACGGGCTCCAGAAGGCGAACACGGGTTTGCGGACTCGCCCAGGCGAGAATGAAGAGGTTCTGGAGCGGTCAACCAGGAGAAACCCGTAGGAACGGCGTGTTCAAGCGCTGTTTCGGGTAGAGGTCGTCGGTTCAACTCCGACCGGCCCCACCAACAAATCAACCTACATACTTCTGAAGATGCTGATTTGAGACGCAAGTCTTAAGTGTGTTTTTGGCTTTCGTAGCGATTACGAGATGAGAGTTATGGTTTGGGTCGCGGAAGCCGAAGGCTTGACCAAGCTCTTCGGTGAAATCAGGGCGTTGGACGGCTTGAGTTTCAGGGTTGAGGAAGGCGAGATTTACGGGCTCATTGGTCCAAACGGCGCCGGAAAAACAACCGCATTGAGAATCGTCTCCACCCTGATTTTGCCCACTTCTGGTGCGGTTCATGTTCTGGGTCGTGACGTTGTCACCGAAGCCACTGAAGTACGCAAGTTGCTGAGCTATCTGCCCGAGGAGGCTGGGGTTTACAAGAACCTGTCCGGCTACGAGTATCTGCGGTTCATGGGCAAGTTCAACAGTGGCAACAGAGCAGACTTAAAGAAGATGATTGAGGACGCTGCAGAGATTTCTGGGTTAGGCGAACGACTGAAGGACAGAACCAAGACCTACAGCAAGGGGATGAAGAGGCGCCTTCTCGTGGCTAGGGCGCTTATGGCTAAGCCTAGACTAGCTGTCTTGGACGAGCCCACCAGCGGCTTAGACGTGCTCCACTCCTATCATGTACGTGGTATAATCAAGCAACACGTGCAGAAACACGGCGTCACCGTTCTGCTCTCCAGCCACAACATGCTCGAGGTGGAGCACCTCTGCAACCGAGTGGCGCTGATAAACAGGGGTCGAATAGTGGCTGAGGGCACACCCACCGAACTCAAGAGCAAGTATAAGGCGGCTAACTTGGAGGAAGTCTTCGCGGAGGTGGCTGGTCTTGCTTGAGGGATTTGGCAACGTGGTTGTCAAAGAGGTCAAAGAGCTGATTAGAGACAGAAAGGTTCTCATCGGCATAATATTCGTTCCAATGATAATGTTTGCGGTCATGGGCTTCGCCGTCAACATCTCCATGCAGACCGTTGTTGAGAGCGCCCAAAAAGTCACGGTTGGTGTCCTCGACCAAGACGGAGGCTTTTACGCCGACATGATGGTCAGTTTCTTCGCCTCCGTGAACATGACCGTTGTCGAGGTCGAAGCCTCAGGTGTCGACCAAGCGATAGAGGATTTGCAAGGGTCGAACATGACAGCGCTGATCTTCATACCGCTTGGCTTCAGCAGCAACATCACGAGTGGTCAGCAAGGAACCGTGGAAACCTATTGCGTGTTCAGAGGTGCAGGAATGGCTGAATCCGCAAGCGCCTCTGCAATAAACGCCGTTTTAGAAGCGTTTAAGAAAAGTTTGGTTCCGCCCGCATTCTTAGAAAAAGTTGGTGTTTTTCAGAAGTCTGTTGTGAAGGGGAAGGTTGTCGATGTGCCCCCAGACGTGCTCTTCAGCATAATGATGTCGCAGTACATAGGGATGCCCTTGGGCGTCATAATGCTGACAGTGGTTGCCATGCAAATCGCCGCCACAGCCGTCGCCTCTGAAAAGGAGGAGAAGACGCTGGAAACCATGCTGACTGTGCCAACAAGCAGGTTCACAATCTTGGCTGGGAAACTGGCTGGCTCTGTGATTGTTGCGGCTATCGGCGCCTTAGCTTACATGCTGAGCTTCACCTACTACATGGGCTCCTTCACTGCCGCCTTTCCGAGTCAGGCGGGCGTAGACCTAGCTTCTCTAGGGCTAACACCAACAATGGCTGGGTATTTGGTTCTCGGGGCGTCGCTGTTTGTCGCTCTGCTCTCATCCCTAGCCTTGGCTATCGCCATATCCTCCTTCGCCGAGGACGTGAGGAGCGCCCAAGCGATGGTTGGCTACCTCTACATTTTAGTCTTTGTTCCAATGATTTTCCTGATGTACGCAGACGTTAACGCGTTGCCCTTACCCCTGCAGTTAGCCCTCTTCGCCATACCCTATACTCATCCCATGCTGGCGGCTAGGGCAGTCTTCACGGAAGAGTACACGTTGGCTGTCTTGGGAATAGTCTACGTCACAGTCTTCACTGTTGTGGTTCTCTACGTCGCCGCGCGGATATTCACCACCGAGAAGATTCTGACTATGCGGCTGCGTTTGAGAAGGGGAAAACCGCGAAGAGAAGAGTAAAGTCTTGTTTGGCTTTGGGCGGTGAATATTTTATCTCCTTAGCCAGAGAAAGAGTGTAGTTTAGAGAGGTGCCACACCCGTGGGCATCCAGTCCATCGAAGTCTATTCTGTTGTTCTCCGCTATCACGAGCCCTTCAGAATCGCGCCGAGCACAACCCTCGAGAGCAACAACGTGATCGTCAAGATTCACACAGACTTCGACATCATGGGAATCGGCGAGTGCTCACCCTCACAGAGAGTGACACAGGAGACTCCGCAGTCAGTGCTAGCCACGCTGGACCAGATTGCTCCTAGACTGATCGGCATGTGCCCCCTTAGAATTGAAAAAGACATCGAGGTCATGGACGAGTTGGTGCAAGGAAACCCGAGCGCAAAGGCAGGCTTGGACATAGCCCTACACGACATATTCGGAAAAGCCTCTGGAAAGCCGTTGTTTCGGGTGATGGGCGGCTACCGCGACAGAGTCCTAACCGACCTAACCTTGAGCCTCAAGAAGCCCAGAGAAATGGCGGAAGACGCCGTGAAAGCCGTTAAGCGAGGCTTCAAGGCTCTGAAGGTGAAGGTCGGCGTCGACCCCGAGGAAGATGTTGAAAGGATAAAGCGAATACGCAAGGCAGTTGGCTCTCGCACAGTCATAAGAATAGACGCCAACCAGGGCTGGACCGTGAAAAAGGCGATTGAAACCATGAACAAGCTGCAGCGCTTTGAGATCGAGTTTGTGGAGCAGCCAGTCCCAGCTGCGGACGTCAGAGGCTTGGCAAAGGTTAAGCAACACTCGCCTATCCCCGTTATGGCGGACGAGAGCGTTCACACCGCTGAAGATTTACTGCGCCTGATAAAGGAAGACGCGGTCGACCTCGTCAACATAAAGCTGATGAAGACGGGTGGAATCTGGAAAGCCAGAAAACTGGCAGCCGTAGCTGAGGCAGCCCACATACCCTGCATGATAGGGTGCATGGGCGAATCCACAGTAGGCGTAACGGCGGGCGTGCACCTAGCTGCAGCCCTCAAAAACATACAGTACGCAGACTTGGACTCAGACATACTCATACGCGACAAACTAGTGACGAGAGGAGGGGCGAAACTAAAAGACTCAAAGCGCATACCAGCGGAAACACCGGGACTGGGCATAACCCAACTTAATGGAAAACTCCTTGGGAAACCCGTAAAGACATACAAATAACGGCTCTTTCCGAATGAAGAACACTCAGCTGTGTTGGTGGGGCTGCCCGGATTTGGACCGGGGTCAAGAGAGCCCAACTGGAGCGCTCGTGTCTCCTAGCCTAGACCATGCTAGCCGACAGCCCCCTCCCCTCTTCATTAACAGAGCCTAAATTAAAGTCTTTTACCTTCATAAAATTCACTTCAATTTACTTCCAGTGTGAGGGCGATTATGAATAAGGTTAAGAGTCTGCTAAGCTTAAAAATAACCCCAAAAACGGGGCAGGTTGCATCTTACGAAGAAATAAAATGGGGGTTGAGGAACACCCGTGACTGGCAATAGTGAACGTCGATCTGGTAAGTCAATTCCAGCTTTCGCAGCCTTCATCCCATTCGGCACTCTTCTAATTTACCACTTTCACTCCATCTTCTCGTTAAGATGGGTTTCTCTTGTTACCCTGCTTGAGTCAATCTCCCTACTCTCAATTTACCTAAACATCACAGCAAATGACCCCATGTGGACCATGTTTGGAATTTGGACTTTTATTGCACTCTGCACACCAGTCTACTTGAATGTTGCCGAGACACAGCGTGTGCCAGATGTCGAGAAAGACCGTGACAAAATTACCCTCACAAACCTATTCAAGATTTGTTCAGACGCTGTCTTCTCAGATTTCAGAATCTCCCTGACAGCAAAAATTCCATTAGCGATACAGCTGCTTGTTGGCGGTTCCGTAATCTACCTGGTTTTTGGAGCTGACTGGATAATGCACGCCGTGGCAGGATTCGGAGTGGGAACGATAGCTTTGAAAGCCTACAGAACGGCTGTGAACCACTACGGATACAATCGCTTGGCTTCATATTTTCGTCTAGACAGGTTTCGTGTCTTCAAAGTTGAGCACAGAACAGGTTCGCTAGAGTTTGCACTTTTCAGCGTTATAGTAGCCGAGTCTATCTGGGAACTCTCTGAGGTAGTAGTTCATCTCGTGTCGCCAATCAATGCGTTTAGAATAGGAGCGGAACCGTTTTGGAATATGATTGGCGATATAGTTTTCGCAATGGCTGGTGGAGTGGCAGCGTGGTACCTCCTTAAATGCAAGCTCAAATGGCTCTAACACGTGGCTCTGATAAGAGAGGCAACCCCACGTCTCAGCGCTTCTTCACGAGGCACTGCATAATCTTTGCGCATGTCAGACATTCATCGGGAAGTGACACCTTCTCCGCGATGCCTTGCAAAAAACCAAAATAATGATGGCAATACGGCGGCGCTATATCTCCGGGGTCGCTTGCTCTCCTAACCGAAACCACCCTCATCTTCTTCGAGTCGTCAACAAGGATCTCTAGCCTTGAGTAGCAGTGGGGGCAGGCGTAGTAGGTTTCGCGAGGCAGCTTGGACTCGTCGGTCAGAACCGTGGGTTTGGCGAACGAACGTCCACACCCAACGTAGGGGCAGACCAGACGATCCAGAACACGCAGAGGGTCGTCCAACGGTGAAGCACCAGTAGTGTTCTCTAAGTGGTTATAGAGAATATTAATATTTAATAAATGTTTTCGTATCCACGCACAACACAGATACAGTTGACGCGTGCATGAGAATCTCCGAATTGCTTAATTTGGTCAAATCTCAATTTGTAGATAGTCTGTTGTGCGCCTCCGTAGCCTAGTCGGTTAGGGCATTAGCCTTGTAAGCTAAAGGTCCCGGGTTCGAATCCCGGCGGAGGCTCCAAGGTAAATAAGCGAAGAAACGAAGCAGTATTATAGCCACAGTGTTTCATATTACCTTAGTTTTCCATGAAAGAGCTGGAACCAGAGATGGGGCGACCAATCGAAATCATTTGTGTGGGGAGTGAGTTACTCATAGGCAGGGTTGTTAACACGAATTCTCAGTGGTTGGCTAAGAGGGTAACAACCCTCGGACTCAACATCAGCCGTATTACCGTAATAGGCGACGAGGTCGACGAGATTGCTCAGGCTGTGCGGGAAGCTCTGAAGCGTAAGCCCCAGTTCATTCTCACAACAGGTGGACTCGGACCGACCTTCGACGACAAGACGCTGGAAGGCACAGCTAAAGCCCTGAACCTGCCGCTTGAAACAAACGAGAAAGCCCTAAAACTGGTGAAGCAGACCTACCGCAGATACGCCGAAGAGGGGCGCATAGAGAAAGAGGTCGAGTTGACTCTGCCGAGGATAAAGATGGCGAGACTTCCGAGGGGAGCAGAGCCTCTACCCAATCCTGTTGGAACCGCCCCTGGGGTTGAATTGAAGCATGAAGACACAACCATCATAGCCTTGCCAGGCGTTCCTTCAGAGATGAAAGCCATTTTTGACGAGTCGATTGCGCCTATGCTTAAGCGAGTCGCTGGCAACGTGACCTTCTACGAGACCAGCCTCGACGTGACGGGAATCATGGAATCCGACATAGCACCGCTCATAGACCGCACCATGCACGACAGCCCATACGTCTACATCAAATCCCATCCGAGCCACACGGGAGAGGGCAAACCACATCTGGTGCTCCACCTGTCCACAACCGCTCCTGACTCGACCACAGCAAAGAACAGAGTGAGCAAAGCCCTCATACAAATCACAGAGTTAATCCAAGCAAAAGGAGGAAAAACCCGCCCAACCACGGAACACGAAGTTTCCTTAACCTGAGAAATATTCTTCTCCTAGGACGGGTTACGTCCTTTCTGGTTGCGATGAGGGAGTAGTTGCAGGCTAGACGCTGAAAAAGGTTGCTCATCAACTCTGTTCTTCAGGTGCACGAAGTGCAGCCACACGTTTAGAGAATACATCTGAGAATAGCGATTTTGGGTTCAAAGTCCCTCTGTCAAGTTCGTATCCATTCAAAGACTTCTTTCTTAACCATGAACAAAGGCGTAAATGCTTAGCTAACTAATTCGTTGGTATTTTGTCTTCCAATAACTTTTGTGTTGGATTTCTACACGGTCTGTGACGAGGTTGCCTACGATGTTTTGGATGGTGTAGCTTCCTGCTTCGAGTGGATAGTAGAGTAGTTGGCTGTTGTAGGCTGGGTCTGGTCCTACATCTTGCATTGTCTTTCTTACAGCCTCTTTGAGTGCTTGCTTTTCTATAAGAAAATGTTGTAGCAAGTGTGCGGTTGCTAAATCAGTGTAAGAAGCGAGCACAGGTCCTTTCCAGCTTATGTAGGCTTTGACTCCTTTTTGGATGAATGCTTCTGCCATTTTAGTGTTGTTTAGTCCTTCGCAGCCCATCATGACAACTACGGTGTTTTTAAAGTTGCCTCTCATGCTTGTGACGACGAAGGCTGGGGTTATTGCGAAGTAGTATGGTGGTTCTGGCACACTATAGGAGACTCGAAATATTTGGTCAGTCAATTGTTCATAGACGTATTTCTTCCTACTGTAAGGTTCAGAAGTGAAAAGAACAACTGGACCCTCGACTCGTTCCTTTCCCTCTAATCCTGATGCGGATGAGTGCACTCTCAAAATTATCAAGCCGTACCCATGTGATGGTAGGTTTCTGTAAAATCCCACTGTGACTTCTTCGCCTGGATAGTAGTCTACTGTGTATCCTGCTTGTCTTAGGGTGTTTGTGGCTGTTTGGATGAAGGTTTGGTTTGGATATGTGAGACTCAAGTGGTCTACTATAGCCGCTTTAGGCTCTGCTGAAGAGACGGTTGATGGTTGATTCAACAATGAGTTGATTAAGAAGCCAGAAATGAAGATTATAGCAATTAGAATGGCAACAGTAACAGCTAAAGCGACACGTTGTTCCCTCTTCTTCTCTTCACGAATCTTATGCTTAACCCCAACGGGCTTCTTTTTAGCCTTCATATCAATTAACTCTTAGTAGTTTTAATTATAAAAGAGTGAAGATGGAGTGGAATAGTGTTCACTGCTTCTCTTTTCTACGCTTAACACGTTTAACATAGACGACTGTTGCAACTGTGGCGACTAAGAAACTTGTCAACAGGAACAGAAATGAAAGAACCTGTTGAGAGCCAGCTGGTGGGTGAAGACCAGAGCGATGTATGTGGCGTCCATTCGGGGGGCGTTGCGAATATTTGAAGCCTAATAGAGGGGCTAGGCTAGCCGCGCGCACACACATACACAAAACACATCTTCACTCAACATGATCCCCTCTCTCTAGGTAGGTAGTCTCACACACACGCGCGCACAGCCATCACATTCCAAAGCGTCTCTTGCGCTTCTGATAAGTCCGAACAGCCCGCAACAGATCAATCCGACGGAAATCTGGCCAATACACGTCCAAGAAACACAGCTCACTGTAGGCACACTGCCACAACAGAAAACCGCTCAACCGCTCCTCACCAGAAGTCCTAATAATCAAATCCGGATCCTGCCTAGGCATGTGCGCCGTGTAGAGATGACCCTCAAAAACCCGCTCATCTATCACGTCCGCGCTCAACTCACCATGCTCAACCTTTTTCGCAATCTTCCTCGCGGCGTCAACAATCTCGGCTCTCCCGCCATAAGCCAACGCCACATTCAGAAAGTGCTGGTCATAATCCTTAGTTGCTTCCTCAACCTCCCTGACCAATTGTTGAACGCCAAGCGGCAAGAGACTCAACCTACCAATAACCTTCACCCGCACCCTGTTCTTGCGAATGCGCTCGTCTACGAGAACCTCCCGCAGACTCTCCTCAGCAATACGCATGACCTCGTCCACCTCAGGTGAAGGCCGCTGGAAGTTCTCGGTGGAGAAAGCGTAAAAAGTAATTGACTTGACGCCCAATTCTAGGCACCAGTCAAGCAGTTCCTTAACCTTGTCGGCGCCAAACTCGTGCCCCATCCACGGGCTCAGCGAACGCTCAGAAGCCCACCGACGGTTTCCATCCAGTATTATGGCGATGTGCTCAGGCTTAGAATCTCCGTTGTTCACTTGATGCCACAGCCACCTCTCATAAATCTTGTAAGCACCCACAACCGACAGCAGAGTCTTCAGCATGTCTTAACCCTGAAATCTAGCTTCTTCAAGCACACGCGCACACGAGCAACCTCGGTTCTCTGGTAAATGCTCGATTGTTTCTCTTAAGACTTGTTGAAGCACAGGCACTATCCTCTTCGCCACAGAGGATACTTCGCGCGCTGTTAGTCGCTTCTGAAAACCAGCCGCCATGTTTGTAACAAAGCATAGGGAAGCGTAACACATCTCGAGTTCACGAGCCAGCGCAGCCTCGGGAGTCCCGGTCATGCCAACGACATCACAGCCCAACCGCCTAAACATCTCAATCTCCGCGGGCGTTTCGTAACGAGGGCCTTCAGTGCAAACAAGCACACCCTCACCTGCCACACGCTTAGAATGTTTCTTTGCCATTCGAGTTAATACGGAACGAATTTCGGGGCAATAGGGCTGAGAGACATCAACATGTGTAACGGGCGCCCTATCATAGAAAGTGACTCGCCGAAGCTTTGTGAAGTCAACAAAGTCGTGAGGAACAACAAGGTCACTGATCTTCAACTTGGGGTTTATCGCGCCGACGGCGTTTGTAGCGACAATTCGCTTAACGCCAAACTCGTGCAAGGCATAAACATTCGCTCGATAATTCACCATGTGTGGGGGAACCAAATGATGCCGCCCATGACGGGGCAAGAACGCGATAGGTTTGCCCCCAATCTCTCCTATGTATATTGTTGGGGCGAGTCCATATGGCGTTCCAACTCGAACTTGCTCTGCACCAGGCAATAGGGTTTCTAGACCAGACCCGCCTACTATCGCTACCTCAACCTTCCTCAATTTTCCCCTCTTTCTCTCCTTCCCTCTCCTTGAACAGGCTAACGTATCTTCTGTGGAGCAGAGACGTTATGAGAACCGTGGCTATGGACAAAACTATGCCCACAATTATGGCAAACACAAGTCTATCGTATGAGAGCGTTGGATTACTCAGAATCAGTGACGCCTGATAGAAGATTTGCTCTGACCACGCGACCACGACAACAATAACAACTGTCCGCCAAAAACGGTTGTCCCGCTCCAAAAACCAGCGTATCGCTCTCCCCGATAGAAGAACGCACACACCAATCGCCATCAAAGCTATAGACTGAGAGAGAAACTCACCCACAAGCCTCGGAAGATAACCAAGCCATTGGCTAATATCCGTGGGAGGAAACTTTAGGCTCGATACAAAAACCGAAGCTTGATAACCGCCTTGATACAAGCCGATGGCGATCAACAGAACTCCAGCAACCGCGGAGAAGCTTGCTATCAAAATGGGGAAGGGTGGAGGCGAGTACTCTCGAACCCACACGTAGAAGTTTCTTGCCGCTTTGTCGATTTTGAATCCTTTGACAAAGAGCGCTGCTCCCAAGACAATCACGAATGCTATGCCAGTGTAGGTTAGCCAGTTGAAAAAGGCCAAGATGCCGACTAGAATAAGGAGTATTCCTGGCAAGCCCAACACGATTCGTGAATAACGGGGATTCTCAACAATCATCTTGAAGTATCTGGAGATAAGCCACGCCGTCTCTTCTATTGACTCACTGTGCTTGATAGTGATTCTTCGCACTGAGGTTACGGGTATGCGGGATTGAACTAAGGGTAAGATTGTCTCGTCGGCGAAGCCGTCCGTGACTAGAATCACATCTTTGGCTGGAAATTCCTTCAGCACCTCTGTGAGTTCTGACACGAGTTCTTTGTCCGCTCCTATGCCGCCCAATTCTGAGCCTGCGATTGTGGCTATTTGGCACTCTTCCCGTTCTTTGTCTGCGCTCTCTCTCAAGTGGTCGTAGATTCTCACGGCTTCGAATATGGCGTTAGCGTCGGGTTCCTCTGGATCGCGCAGCGCCAGATTAACAGCGGCGCTTATGTTCTCCTCTCTCCCCAGAACCGGAGTCTTCACACCAGCCTTGACTCCTAAGTCGTCGTCTCTATCAACGCAGAGAATGAGTGTACGCTCTGAGGCGCCCTTCTTCGACATTTTGGTCTTCCATTCTTTGTGAATGCTCACGGGCATTTAATTTTATGGATTAAAGGTTCTTTAAGGTTCCGTTGAAACACGAAGCCCTAAAAGTCAGGTTTCCCCTCTTTCCGTGATGATTTTGAATTCTTCCCACGTTAGTTTTTCTCCACGCCTCATTTTTTCCAAGGCTTTTTCTCCAGCTTCTTGGCGAAGTTCTTCTTGTCGTTTCGCTTGTTTTTCCTTCTCTTTTCGCTCTATCTCTTGCCTGATTGCGCGGATTTGTTGCAGAAGTTCAACGAATTTTTGATGAATTTCTTGGGCTTTTTGTCTGTGTTCTAGGTGCTTTTGGTGGGCTTCGTCGGCTTTGGGCTTCAGATGTCGAGTTTTTGAAAGAAGTTCGAGCATCTGTTGATGAAGCCTTTGGCTTTGTTCTGCGAGTTGGGTGAGTTTTTCATGGCTGGATTTGGCTCTGGTTTCAAGTGCTTTCTCTTCTGTTTGCAGTTCAATAAGAGTATTCTTTAGCTCGTTTATTTGCTTGTGAACTGACCGTTGGGCTTCGAGAATTCTGACACGGTTGACTAGTGCTTCCTCTTCTTTTATCGAGAGAGATGATGTCTGAATCTTCCACTCGATGTTTTCTATTTCTTTCTCTAGTCCAGCTAAATCACGTGGCACCTTCTTCGCGGTTAAAACCTTTAGCTTTTCCTTTGCTTTCAAGATTTCGGTGTGTCTTTCTTTGCGTTCTGTTTTCGCCTTCTGCCTCAATTCCTTGAGTTCTTTCACCTGCAGGTTTGTTGCGTCTCGTTTCTCTTTAAGGTTGTTCGCTTCGTTTCGCAGTGTTTTGATTTCTTCGTGGATAGAGTTTCTCTTTTCCGCCCACTTTCGAGCTTCTCTGTTGAGTTCATCCCTTTTTTCTCTAAGCAATGCCAGTTGCCGGCTGAGTTCTTCGAGTTTTTCTTCGATGGATTTTGACGTTTTTATTCCTCTGAGTTCTTGTGTGGCTCAGCCCATTCAAGAATCTGTTTGAGAAGGGTGCTTCCATCTGTGGACGTGAAGAGTGGAGGTTTCCAGTTTTCTTTGATGCGCCAGCGTGTAACTGTTAGGTTTTCTCGACGCTTCTGGTGAGGTTGTCTATAGATTAGGATGCCTCTGCGTTGCCAAGCTGGTGTTTTAGCCAAGTTGACGCCTTGCTTGAAGAGGAGTTCATGCAGTTCTTTGGTTTTCACGCCTCTCAATATCTTTGCCGCTTCCATGGGTTTGCAGCCCTGTTTTCGCATGAGCCAGTAGGCATAGGCGTTGTTGTGGTTTCGCCAAGCGTCTCTCTGCCTAGATGATAAGTAACCCTTGACCTTCCTTCTTGTCACGGTTATTACGCGGGAGTCGAAGGCGACTGTTAAGGTCTTTTTAAATTGTTTTAGAGCGTTTAATGAGAAGGCGCTTGAAGCGGTTCCAGCGAGAACGGAGTTGATTTTCTCGATTCTTCCACTGAAGGGAATTGCGTGGAGGAAGAGCGCGTTGATTTCGTCGCTTGCCACGTAGACGATGGAGGGGTTGAGGTCGGCTTGAAACAAGGCTTTTCCAGCCTTAACGAGGCACTTGGCGAAGTTTTTGTCGAAGGGTTTTTCGGCTCCAAGTTTTTCTGAGACTGCTTGAAATCGTCTGCCGTTCAATCGAGCGAAGAGGGGTGTGTCGGGCGGGGTTCGGAGTTGGGAGAAGATTTCTTGTCTGGCTGTTGTTTCTACGGGTTGTGGTTTTTTATTCCAGTATGATTCTGGCATCGACTGTTTTGGCTCCCTTTTCGTAGACCATTATTGGGTTGAGGTCGAGTTCTTTGATCTCTTGGTTTTCCATGACTAGCCTTGAGGTGTTTAGGAGGATTTGTGCGATGGCGTCCGTGTCGACTGGTGGTTGTCCTCTATAGCCTCTCAGTATGGGGTAGGCTTTGACTTCGGTTATCATTTCTCTGGCGTCGGATTGGGTTATCGGGGCGATTCTGAAGGCAACGTCTTTTAGGACTTCTACGAAGATTCCGCCGAGTCCGAACATGATGGCTGGTCCAAACTGCGGGTCTTTTGTCGCTCCGACTATGACTTCTGTTGATGACGGCGCCATTTCTTGGACGAGTACGCCGTGGATTCTTGCGTCTGGTTTGTGTTTTTTTACGTTCTGGAGGATTTTGTTGTAGGCGGCTTTGACTTGTTCTGGGGTTGTTAGGTTGAGTGTGACTCCGCCTATGTCCCATTTGTGGATTATGTCTGGGGAGATTATTTTTAGGACGATTGGGTATCCTATTTCTTTGGCGTGTCTGACTGCTTCTTGTTGGTTTTTGGCTGTTTTGAAGCGGGTTACTGGTATTCCATATTGAGCGCACAGTGTTTTGGCTTCTGGTTCGAGTAGGTATTTTCGTTTTTCTTTGCAGGCTTGTGCGAAGAGTTGTTTTGCTGTCTCCATTGTTGTTTTCGGTCCTTTGTGCGGGTGAAGGCGTGTGGGGTGTTGTTTATTCTTATTCTTTGTGTTTTTTGATTTTAAGTTGATTGGTTGCTTGTGTTTGATGGTTGAGCGAGCGCGTGTGTGAGACTACCTACCTAGAGAGAGGGGATCATGTTGAGTGAAGATGTGCTTTGCGTATGTGTGTGCGCACGGCTAGCCTAGCCCATCTAATAGGAGCCAAATAGACTATGGAGAATGAGGAGAAAAATAAATTCTGATGGTAGGGAGAGAGGAGTCTAATAGGCGGGCGGAACAGCGTTTGAAATGGACGCTGATGACTGAAGGGAGTTGGATTCGGCTTCTGTTTGGAGTGCGCAAAATCAGCACGAAGAGTGACTACATTCTAAAATGTCTGTGTGGGAGGCAGAAACGGAGCCGTTTCGGTTCGTGGGCTTCGGCTCCTCTTTCAATGTAATCGTTCGGGGTTTTTGGCTTTTTTGTGTTTTGCGTAAGAGATCGCTGCGACTAATATGGCTAGAATTATGCAGGTCAGCCCTATGTAAGGAGCTATTAATGCAGACTTGTCAACTGGGATGACGACTCCTCCTACCGGTTGGAGCTCATGTATTTCGGTGATTCTTGCGGCAACAACCGCCATGTTTCCGAGCCAGTAGTCTAGACGCTGGCTTATGTCTCTGATTGTGGTTTGCCATGCTTCGATGGTGATCTCTGCAACTAGGATTGTGTCGGGGTTGAAGCGGAACCCCCATTCATTGATGTATATTTCAACTATTCCGCCTATCCATCTCTCGCTTCCGTTTTGGTACAATTGAACTAGTTCAGCCCACACTTTCTCGTTTGTGGTTTCCATCTTTAGCCGATCTTTGTTGATGTCTTCAATTATTGCCCAGCGCTCTTGGGTTGTTCTGGGTTCAGCCGATGCGACTATGTTACTTTGAGAGGTCCCGAGCAGTATGATTAATATCAATGTCGAGATGGAAAACTGTCGCACAAGTTTCTGCGACAAACTTGATCAATCATTATTTCTTCTTGGGTGATTTAAACTTGCCCAATTTCCAGTTCTGTTATTTCTTTTGTTATTTTTGTGCCCTTTTATCGCTAAAAAGAGAAGAAATGAAAGGTGCGCTAGGTGGTCACGTAATTGGTTGCCCATCTAGGCTCTTCTCTTGGCGCTCACTATGGAGATCACGTCTCTGTCTTTCAGCACGTGGTTTTCTCCGATTCTTTTTTTCTCTCTGGCTTCTATTGCGTAGATGAAGCCTTCGCCGAGTTCTGTGTGAACGATGTAGGCGAGCTGGCGCGCTGTCGTGCCGTATGGGACGACGTAGGCGTCAGGCAACACGTTTCCCTTGTGGTCCGAGAGCTTCTCTACGTCCTCAACCGGATAGACCACTATCATGTTCAGAAGCTGAAAGTAGGCAGTGTTGATGGCATCCTGCACACCAGTTGTGCCAAACTTCTGCAGGATTTTCTCCTTGATTGTCTGTAGAGCCTTTCTCTGAGTGTCAGTCAATATCTCAGGCTTGAGTATGTTGAAGTTGCAGTCTCCAGGCTTGTAGTCTAGCCATCCCTTCTCCGCAGCCCTCCTCAGCGCCAACTCAGCCTCGGCACAGCAGGGAATCACCGTGTAGTTCAGCGTCTTCAGCCTCTCCACGTTCTCTTCGGCGGGTTCGAGGTCTATCTTGTTGCCCGCGATTAACATGGGCTTGGCGACCCTTCGCAACGCGCTTAGGAACTTGAGGAGGTCGTCGTCGCTCCACGTTGTTGGCTTCTCAGCGTTCAGCTCGCTCCTCCGCACAGCCTCGAAGATGTGAGCCCGCTTTATGGCTAAGCCGCTCAGGCGCTCCTCCAACAGACTGAGCAAGTCACTCGTGCCAGACTCGGCTGTTCGAGCCAGTTTGGGCCAGTCGCGTTTTATTATCTGAGCCAGCCACATCGTGATTTCAACTTCTAAGAACCGCGCGTCTTCGAGGGGGTCTTGAGTGCCAGGCTTGACCATTCTGCCCTCTATGTCTGTTGCGCCCGCCGCGTCCACGATGTGAATGAGGGCGTCTGCCTTTCGAATCTCGTCCAAGAACTGGTTGCCCAGGCCGCGTCCCTGCCAAGCGCCTGGAACCAGTCCGGCACAGTCGATTAACTCCACGGGAATTAGCCTTACTCCATCCATGCACAGCGAGTTTTGAGGATTGTCCTTTACGTTTAGCTCCCTGCAGACGCACGGTGTTCGAATATAGCCTACGCCCCTATTGGGCTTTATAGTCGTGAACGGGTAACTCGCGATCTCGGCTGGAGCCAGAGTCGCGGCGCTGAAGAAGGTAGACTTGCCGGTGTTCGGCTTTCCAACGATGCCAACCATCAAGGTGCTTAAGCTTCCCAAGATAATAATGTGGATAGAAACATAATTCAATTTATTCCTTTCAAACCTCTAGGTTGCTTTGGCACCGGTGAAAACCCATGTCACTTTTTGGTAATTTGACTTTATTTTGGCGATACGTTTGTTAGTCCACGTTTCATCCCAACTCAATCCTAGGTCTTCATCAACGATGATGATCGTCATTTCGGTTCGCCAGGGTCTCTTTTCCAGAATAGTGGTCACGTTGCAGATTCTCCTCGCCGCGCTGCAGTCACTGCACTTGCCAGTCTGCGCGCATGGGGTTGCATACTTTTTGGTTCTGGCGTGAAAGGGCGCGATGAGATTTTTAATGCGATAGAGGGCTTCGTCGATGTTTTTCACTATCTTGTTTTTGCCCGCTATCACGAAAACCTTTCTGGGACCAAAAATCATGGAGGCAACCCTGTTTCCAACAGCGTCTGTGTTGACCAGTTTTCCGTCTCTGGTAACAGCGTTGGTTCCTGCCAAGAGTACATCGCACGAGAATATTTGTCTTGACAGGTTGTCGCGAGCCACGGTTTTGGCGGGGTCTGTAGTCAACTCTCTTAAAAACGGGTTCAAAACTCGAATTCCCCTCTTTTCCAGCTCCTCTACGATTCCAATCTGTCGAACGGTAGCGGAGTCCGCGACGCCCACGGTCACGTCCTTTGAAATAGAGCCGAAAATAATCTCTTTAACCGCGTTGCTGTCCTTCGCAAATTGGGCGTCAAAATTGTTTGCCCTGAGAATCTCCAAAGTCTCTTCAATTTGAGTTTTCAATTTCACACCCTAGAACACTCTAGTCATCGTTAATACAAGGAGATAAAGCTGTTCTGATTAAGAAAAAAGGGGATAAGTCAAGACGGTCAAGTAATGCACGAATATTAGAGATGAGAACCTTGAAGTCAAGCATGAGAATTCTAGTCTGCGACCCCATAGACAATGAAGGAATACGGAGACTGGAAGGGGCTGGATTCGTGGTTGACGTTAAACCCGCAATTGCGCATGACGAATTAAGGAAAATCGTTCCAAACTACGATGTGTTAGTTGTGCGGAGCCGAACCAAAGTAAGCAGGGAGGTTCTCGACGCTGGAACAGCGCTTAAGGTTGTCGGTCGAGCTGGAGCTGGTTTAGACAACATAGATGTTGAGGCTGCTGAGAAGAAAGGGGTGAAGGTTTTGAACACGCCCGAGGCTCCCGCCGAAGCCGTGGCTGAGCTGACCATTGGGTTGTTGCTGTCTCTCACGCGTAAAATTCCCTCTGCAGACCGAACCATGAAAAAGGAGGAGTGGGTCAAAAAAGAGTTGATGGGCTGGGAGCTAAAAGGCAAGACATTGGGCACCATTGGCTTGGGAAACGTAGGCGAGAAGGTGGCTAGAATGGCCAAGGCTTTTGGCATGGAGATTCTCGTTACCAAGCGGACCCCGCCTGACCCGGCGTTGCTCAGAGAGTTGAGAGCCGAGTTTGTCACACTTCAAGATTTGCTTCAACGCAGCGACATCATCACAATACACATACCCTACACGCCTCAGACCCACCACATGATTGGCAAGAAAGAACTGCAAATGACGAAGAGAGGAGCCTTCATAATTAACACGTCGCGAGGAGCCATTGTGGATGAAAAAGCCCTCCTAGAAGCCCTACAGTCAGGCAGGCTGCGAGGCGCAGGCTTGGACGTCTACGAGTCGGAACCACCCAAAGACTGGACGCTAATGAAACTCCCAAACGTGGTCTGCACGCCGCACATAGGAGCCCAAACTGATGAGGCTCAGAAAACCGCCTCTACACTACTCGCGGAAAAAATAATCGCCGCCCTTTCATGAATAGATTCTTCTTTATATCTCCATTTCAAGTTTTGACTATAAGCGTGTGCAACCACTTATAAACTCACGAATGATAGTAAGCATAGTTTGAACATGGAAAATCTCACAGCGGGTTGGGAATTTGAACCTGGAAAGGGCTAAGCTACTCGAGATGTACAGGCGCATGTTGGAGATACGACTCTTCGAAGAGAAGGTCTTCGAACTTTACGGTCAAAATCTCGTGCCTGGCACAATTCACCTGTACACGGGCGAGGAAGCCGTGGCCGTGGGCGTCTGCTCCAACCTCCGCGACGACGATTACATAACGAGCACTCACCGCGGTCACGGTCACTGCATCGCGAAGGGCGCACAACTGGGCAAGGTTATGGCTGAAATTCTGGGTAAAAAGACCGGATACTGCAAGGGCAAGGGCGGCTCCATGCACATAGCCGACTTCAGCAGAGGAATGCTGGGCGCCACCGCTGTGGTCGGCGCGGGCATCCCGATAGCGGCGGGCGCTGGATTGTCAATAAAGCTGAGAGACACAGACCAGGTCGTAGCCTGTTTCTTTGGAGAAGGCGCCTCTAATCAGGGAACGTTTCACGAAGGCATCAACATTGCGGCTGTGTGGAATCTTCCAGTCGTCTTCGTGTGCGAGAACAATCTCTACGCCATGGGCACACGACAGTCCATGGTCATGAAGACGCTGAATGTTGCTGACAGAGCTGCAGCCTACGGAATCCCAGGCGTTGTCGTCGACGGCAACGACGTTCTAGCAGTGTACGAGAAAGCACATGAGGCTGTTCTGCGAGCGAGAAGCGGAGAAGGATCAACACTAATCGAGTGCAAGACCTATCGGCACAAGGGGCACTCACGATTTGATCCAGCCACCTATCGCCCGAAAGAAGAGGTTGAAGAGTGGCTTCAGAGAGACCCGATTACACGCTTCAGAGAGAAACTCTCGGAAAATGGAGCCCTGACAGAGGCTGAAGCTGAAAAGATCAGGCAAGAAGTCGTCACTGCAGTGGATGAAGTGGTCAAGTTTGCCATGGAAAGCCCGTACCCAGCCCCCGAAGAGGCGTTAGAAGACGTATATACCTAAACGAATGAGAGGGCGCTGAAAATGAAAGAAATAACCTATAGAGAAGCGCTCCGTGAAGCACTGCGAGAGGAGATGCTTCGAGACGAGAGCGTCTTCCTCTTGGGCGAAGACATCGGGCGTTACTGGGGCGGAGCCTTCGGAGTCACCAAAGGCTTGGCTGAGGAGTTCGGAGACGAACGAGTTCGAGACACACCAATCTCAGAGTCAGCCATAATCGGAGTCGGCGTCGGCGCCGCCATAACTGGAATGCGCCCAGTTGCCGAAATCATGTTCGGCGACCTCGCCGCCCTAGCCATGGACCAGATCGCCAATCAAGCCGCCAAGCTTCGATACATGTTCGGCGGTCAAGCCAGCGTGCCACTGGTCATTCGAACTCCCTTCGGCGCCGGCGTCAACATCGCGGCGCATCACTCGCAGAGCCTCGAGGCTTGGTTCATGCACACGCCCGGCTTGTACGTGGCTGTGCCCTCAACCCCCTACGATGGCAAGGGACTGCTAAAGACAGCCATTAGGGGAAGCACCCCCGTGTTCTTTGTTGAGCACAAGCTCCTCTACCCAGTTAAGGAAACAATACCTGAAGAAGAGTACACTATTCCTTTTGGAGTGGCAGACGTGAAGAGAGAGGGTGACGACGTCACGGTTTTCGCCACACTGTACATGGTTCACAGGGCATTAGCCGCAGCCGAACAACTCAGCAAGCAGGGAATAAGCACCGAAGTGGTTGACCCCAGATCGCTTGTCCCACTAGACAAGAAGGCTCTAGTAAAATCTGTGAAAAAAACCGGGCGAATCGTGATCGTGACTGAGGACTGCAAGACTGGAGGGGTCAGCGCCGAGATCGCCGCTGTAGTGGCTGAAGAAGCGCTAGATTACTTGGACGCTCCGATAAAGCGTGTGGCTGAGCCCGACACGCCCATACCCTTCAGCCCAACCCTAGAAAACTTTGTTATCCCAGACGAAAAAAGCATAATTAAGGCTGTGAAAGAGGTCATATAGAAATCTCTCTCTTCCTTAAACGTTTCCATCATAAATGTTATGAGGAGCGTAGAAGTCTAGTTTATGGCACATCTCGAAGAAAAAGCAGAGCTTATACAGGTGACCAATGATTATCCAGACACCGTTGCAACATTCTTGAGTCTAGGAAGAGATTATCTTTCAGATTTGTCTTCTGATGAACGAGAAAGATTTTTGCGAAGCATTTTGACACGTCAAAGCGAGTCTGACCGCTGGTTATTGCTTCTGAAATATGAGGGTGAATACTTAGGCTTTATCCACATGAAAATAGATAGGCATGAACGTCCTGGATGGGGGTTTATCTTAGAATTCTACATTGTCCCAAATAAACGTAGAGTAGGATGGGGCCGCAGATTGTTCAATCTCACTGTGGAGATTCTGCGAGCCCGCGGTGTGAAAAGCATTTATTTACTCAGTACTCCAACATCAGAACAATTTTGGTACAAACTAGGGTTCGCAGGAACAGGCGAAATAGACAAGGAAACATGCCAAAAGGTCTTAGTAACATCCATATGAAACAATTCTGTAAGAGAATTCTCAAGTTTCCTCTATGCTTTTAACCTAAATCGGTTACTACAATTTCAAAGCCGAGATGATGAGATTGGTTACAAGAGTTGTGATGCCGCGCTTAAGCTTGACTATGAAAGAGGGGACGGTGGTTCAATGGTTCAAGAAGGAAGGCGACACTGTTCAGAAGGGCGAGCCAATCGTGGAGGTGCTCTCAGAAAAAGTAACATACGATGTGGAGGCTCCCGCCTCAGGGGTGTTACGCAAAATCTTGGTATCTGAAGGAGCCAACGTGCCAGTCGCCGAAGCAATGGGCATCATTCTAGCACCCGGTGAACAGCTTCCCGAAATCCCAGCAGCCACTGAGGAGACTCCGATGGAAAAGATTGAGGAGGCTATTGCAACCCCAGAGAAAGAAATCGTGGAGAAAGCAGAAGAACGCTTTCTCGCCTCTCCCGCCGCCAAGCGACTCGCGAGAGAACACGGGGTAGACCTGTCCAGAGTGAGGGGCACGGGTCCTGAAGGGCGGATAGTTGAGGACGATGTTAAGAGCTTCATAGAAGAGACAGAGCCCATGCCCAAAGTGAGAGAAACCATTCCGTTGAGCGGCATACGAAAAACAACAGCGGAGAGAGTCTCACTCAGCGCAAGGATAGCGCCTCACAGCACCATAACCATGGAAGTGAACATGACCAACGCCGTTAGACTCCGTGAAGAAAAGACCTTTTCATACACAGACATGTTGATAAAAGCGGTTGCTACTGCTCTAAGAGAACATCCACTCCTAAACTCGACGCTTGAGGACGAGCAGATCAAAGTCTTCGAAGACGTGAATGTCGGAGTTGCCGTCGCCACTGAGGAGGGGCTCGTAGTGCCCGTGATACGCAGCGCAGACAAGAAATCGCTCTCTGAAATCACCTTAACGGTGGAGGAACTCGTAGAAAAAGCCAGGCAGAGAAAACTCTCCAGAAAGGAGTTGACTGGTGGAACGTTCACAGTGACCAACCTCGGCATGTACGGAGTCGACGTCTTTATCCCCATAATCAACCCGCCAGAAGCCGCCATATTGGGCGCTGGAAAAGTAACCGAAAAGCCCGTGGTTGTCAACGGAGAGGTGAAAACTAAGCCAGCCATGCAACTCAGCCTATCCTTCGACCACAGAATAGTGGACGGAGCACCCGCCGCCCAATTCCTGCAAAGAGTGAAACAACTCCTAGAAAATCCGGAGGTAATCTAACAGCCAGTGCAAACCTGCATGAAGGAGAATTTCGTCCTTCAAGCAGAATAACTTATAAGGGAAACGCTTGACTCCGATAGTCTCTACTCTGGCAGGTGTTAACATTTGACCCAAACTCCCAGAAACCTAATTGGTTATTGTGGCTTATACTGTGGTGCTTGTGGAATATATCAAGGAAGAATAAAGCAAGCAGTTGAAAACTTGAGGGAAGTCATAAGTGCATATGGCTTTGACAAGATTATGCCAGAACTCGCAAAATGGGAACAATCGCTACAACATTACGCCGAATTCGAAAAAGTCATGGATGGTTTAATCAAACTTTTTGGCGAGTGCCCAGGATGCGTAGGTGGTGGCGGAGACCCAAACTGCGCAATCCGCCAGTGCTGTCAACAGAAGAAATTTACCACTTGTGTTGAATGCGCCGAAATTGAAAAATGTGAAAAACTGCGAAGATACGCATGGGCACTAGAGAAATTGCAGGAAATCAAAGCGACAGGCATTGAAAAATGGAGAGAAGAAATGCAGAAAAAAGTAGACAAAGGCTATTGCTACTTGGATGAAAGAACTTGATCAACAGACTAAATCCCGCAACGCTAAGGTAGCGAACTCTGCAACTATCAAAACAAAATTTCTTTAAGTATTTCTAACTAGGAAGATGTATGAAACTCAAACCGTATTGGGAACTTCCAAACGTTAAGAAAAACAGCCTCACCGAGTTCATCTCGTCTGCCGCTCTGCCTCCTCTAGAAAAAATCTTGGAGATCAAGCGCAAAGCAGCGAGCAAGGCTTGCTCACAGATTTTGAAGAGGGATTCGGAAGCCGAGATAGTGGCTCTCCTTGGCTCGGTTGCGCGTGGCGACATCACGGGGTGGTTCAGCGACATCGACCTGCTCGTTATAACGAGCGAGCACAAGGAAGGGGAAATGACTTCAGTCTATCATCAGCCCTTGTTCATCGAATACCAAAATTGGGCGAGCTTCGAGGATAAAATGGTCAAGAGGATTGCAAGAGACGAATACGAGGACAGAAGCAGCTATCTATCCTTCTACGGCAATCCTCACTATCTTCATTCTTCTGGAAAGAGCAGAGCCAAATACGAGCACATAGTCAGGCTGGGGATCGAAGCCCTCTGGAGAGACCACTCGAAAATCGACGAATACCTAGACGACTTTGTCTGGTTCTACGGTGGTGCAATAGAGGCACTGAGATACAACCAACCCCTAACCGCCATAGGAAAGCTGCAGAGAGGAACAACTCTTCTCCTGAGATACCATCTCATCAAAAATAAGATTCTGCTAAGAAAGCCACTACCAGACGAAAGAACAATGACTCAACTCAGAAACTCACCCGTGCCCAAAGAACTAGTCGATCTCACGGAACAACTGTACAAAGGAGAATCAGACATACACACACTGCTTCAACGCGCCAGACAGGTGTACTTAAAAATAACAGACAGACGCAGATGGTTCAACATCCCAGTTTGAAAGCGCGAGCCTCCTCAAGATTTATTCCAGCACACTTTTTACCATAGAAGGAAGATACAAATAGTCGTTTCAAGCGTTGAAGGGTGAAAAACGCGATGAACACCGAGGAGATTATGGAGTTAGCCCTGAAGCTTGCTGGATTAAGGCAAGTTCCAGAGGACAGTGCCATATACGTGAGCGGCGACAACATCAGAAAAGTGCTGTTCGGCATAGACGCCGGTGTTCCAGAACTCTTGCTCGCCAAACAATTAGGCTACGACGCCGTGATCGCTCATCACCCACAGGGCGGGACGGCGGTCATAAACTTCCATCGAGTCTTCAAGAGACACATCCAACAGATGGTAGCGGCTGGGATTCCAATAGAAGAAGCTGAAGAAGCAGTGGAAAAGAGGCTTGAAGAGTTAGAGGTGGAGGCGCACACACGAAACTATGGGCACGCGGTTGATGTTGCTAAGCTCTTGAAGATGCCCTACATGAACATACACACGCCTTTAGACGAAGTCGGAAGAAGAATGATGCAGGAGCGAATCAACAGCAGAATCAGAGAAAACTCTACAGTGCAAGACGTGGTTTCCGCTCTAAAAGGTCTAACTGAGTTTAAAAGAGCAGTGACTGAAATCAAGATTGATTGGGAAAAGCTGAAAACCTCGCGGGAAGAGTTGTTGTGTCACACGGAGCCGGAACCAACGGCGGTTATGAAATCGCGAAAACATACTTCAAAAACGGCATCGGAACAGTCGTATACATACACATAAGCCCTAGAGATTTGGAAAAGCTCAAGGCTGAAGGTATAGGAAACCTCATAGTGACCGGGCACATCGCAAGCGACTCTGTGGGCATAAATCCCTTAATTCGCGAATTTGAAAAGAGAAATATCAATGTAACAAAAATCGGAATTGTTGAAGGCTAAAAAAATGGTGGGCCAAGAGGGATTTTGACCCCTCCCATAGTAGAGGTATCCCCGAATTATCCCACAACCCCTTTCTTTCCACAGTTTCTGGGAAAAAAAACATGTGCCATGTGATGCTACATTGAGATAAACTCGGTCTTAACTTGTTTCAACGAGATTATGGAATTAGTCTTTTGAATACCCTTTTTCGTGGAAATAACTTTCTTCAAGAACTCGAAGTACTCATTCTGACTCTTTGTTCTGACCTTGAGGATTAACTCCCAATCTCCGGCGAGGATGTCTACACTCTCGACTTCCTTATTTTTAGCTAAGTCACTTGCAATCTTTTCTGGGTCACCATATAAATCAGGAGATAGAGCGATGAGAACGAATGCACAGAACCCCTCATCGATCTTTCTGTAGTCAAAAACGGCTTTGTAGGTTTTTATTGCTCCTTCGTGTTCCAACTTCTTTATGTTGTAGTGGATAGTAGCGGAAGGTTCGTTTATTGTTTTGGCTATTCTCGCGATTTGGGGTGTACAGTAGCCTTCCTTGAACAGCCTAATCAGTTTGGGTTTTATGTCTTTCATGGATTATTAAATATTATTCAACTTCTTAAGAGTTTTTTGTTGTGTATTTGAACATTGTTCAGACAGATAATTATGGATGAAACGCCCATTCTCTCGTTGAGGAAGGTGATAAAGATGAAAGGAATAAAGCCCGAAAAGGCAGGTTCACTTGCAAGAAAACTGCTTCGACTAATGAAAGCCAATATGGGTTCACAGGAACTCATAAATCAACAAGTGCACACAGACGTTTCTTCGTCTAATCCGCTGTTCAAAAATGCTCCACTAAAATCAGAGGAGGCACAGTTATACTGGCATGAATTGAGAAAAGCTGAAGCATTTCTGTATTGGGATAGGTGGCTAAACCGACCCAAATGAGCAATCCATACAGAACCACACCCCATTCCCTTTTTTATGTTATTTCAAAAACTTTTCTAATCCTTAAAGTAGCTAGCCCGGTGCGCGCTTGTTTTGTGCACGATTATTGAGTTGAGGGAACCTTAAATACACGGAGTAGTGTTTGGGTTAGAGTCGAAATGTCGAGAACCATCCGAGCAAGGATAAAGAGCGAATTCTCGTTCATGCGCGGCAATCTGCTTACACTGATCATTAGTTGGCTATTTGTCTATTTTACTTTCTCACTGGTTTTTTCCTTTGAATCGCCATTTTTTAGAGAGCTCGGAGCCCCTCCCTTTATTATTGGTTTGATGGGATCTGTTGGAGCAGCCACGTTGGGCATGGTTCGAATTCCAGGAGCCTATATAGCCGACAAGTACGGCAGAAAGCAGATAATCGTAACGATGACTTTCATGATAGCGCTCTCTTATCTTTTTTACATATTCGCTCCAGACTGGAGATTCGTGCTCATAGGAATGGTCATTTCCAATCTAAGTCTGATATACCAGCCCGCTCTCGATGCCATACTCGCTGACTCTGTCCCTCCAGAAAAACGTGGAATGGGATACGCTGCAACCAACGTGGTTCCCAACATACCAACGATATTTGCACCTGCGACTGCGGGTTTTCTGGTACAGACCTACGGTCTAGTTCCAGGTATGCGCATAGTTTACACTGTGGTCTTTTTCTGCTTGATGGCTGCAGCTATTATTAGACTGCTTTTCCTTCGGGAAACGCTTGACAATCCTAGAAAAATCAAACTTGCAGAGTTGAAGGAAGCGTTCAAGAATTCCTTGAGTGCAATAGCTGAAGCTTGGAGATCTATGCCGACAACTCTAAAATTTCTCACAGCAGCTTTCTTGGTGAGCGCTTTTGAGGAACCCATGTTTCGCATGTTTACGTCACTCTACGCATTTGATGTTATCGGGGTGAGTAAGATCGAATGGGGTCTTGTCAACACTGCTTCGATTGCAACTACACTTATTCTCGGATTTCCTCTGGGCAAGCTCGTTGACAAATTTGGAAGGAAGAAATCCATAATTCTAGCCTACATGTTCTATATACCTTCAACTATCTTCTTCATAATCTGTGGAAGTTTCGCCCAACTACTCATTGTTCTCATGATGTTTGCGATAGGAGGAAGCCTGCTATATCCAGCGTACAGTGCCCTTATGGCGGACATGATCCCACGAGAGCAGAGAGGCAGAATTCTAGGAACCATTGTAACCTTAAACATTCTAGCAACAGTTCCCGCGTCGGCTCTAGGCGGATTCCTCTACGGTGTCAGCCCGCCATATCCCTTCTTCTTCGCAATAATCCTAGGAACCACTGTGAGTCTGATAATCTTGTTTGCAGTTAAGGAGCCTAGGATAAGAGAAATATAGACACAGCAGCGCACATCCACTCGGGAAAAGTCAAAGTCTTTTAGTGACGAAGATGGCGAAATCTCCCCAGACTCCACTCGTAGAGGTCGGCTTCGACCAGGTATGCACAGTGGACAACATCCACGTATTCGAAAAAGAAAGTAACCCGGTCAAAAATGGACCAGAAGAATTCCTAGTGGGCCGGGAGAGATTTGGACTCTCGACCTTTCGGTTATCAGCCGAACGCTCTAACCATGCTGAGCTACCGGCCCGCAATTTTAGATAAACGCCTGTTTTATTAAAGGGTTTTTCGACTTCAGAACAGCCTAGAGAGATTGGTAGGGATACGTTTGGAAGACATAGAGAACCAAAGCCAAAATGGTGAGGACTACTCCGCAAACAAAGTGGATGGACAAGATGGATAAACGGGTTGTTCGCTTTTCCTTGACTAGGTTTATGGCCGCGACGATGCTGAGGGGCGGAACTATTGGCAACAAGTAACGAAACTGCTGCGCGTATATTAATGACAAGAAACCAGTGACGATGACCGTGTAGATAAGAATTAGTTTGGAGTTTGAGTCAAACTGCCTCTTTCTAAACCAAGCAATCAACTCAAGCTCTACCAGGGTAAAGATCCAGGGCAGATAGTAAACGATGTTGACCAAGGGATAAAACGGGCGATCGCTGGGGAAGAGACCCTTGAGCGACCCGTAGTGAAAGAGCGGATTTCCATAAAACTGAGACAATTGAAAAATCCAGTATGCAATCGGAATCAGAGAAATCGCCACCACCAAAAACAATTGAAGAACATCAGACTTGCTGAACGTCTTCCTCAGAAGAATCAACCAAACCAAGAAGGTGACTAATAAGGTTGGAGCAGCCGTGTATCTGGTCATCGATGCCAAAGCCAAGCCCAAACCACAAAAAATCAAGAACTTCTTCTCCTTCAGATTTGCCCAGCACAAAAAAGAAACAACAGCGATTCCCATGAAGGCGGCGTCGAAACCGTCGACGAATATAATAAAGCTGCAAATCATGTAGAGCCAGTTTGTAGCCAAGGCGGCGGCTGCTATACCTGCAATCTCTCGTCCGTAGAGCCTCTTACTCGCGTAAAACACGTAAACAGCTGCAAGGGTTGAAACGAGCAAGGGCGCCATTCGGAACACGGGATAGAAAAACGCCACAAGATACCCAACCAATGGAGGAGAAGGAACCAAATCCAACAACCTAGACCCCGAACCAAATCCAAGCGCATCTCCCTCCAACGGATTTAAAGGGTCAAGAAGAACATTGTTAGCTAGACCCAGGTAGATGCCCTCGTCCCAGCGCGGTGGAACCCAGAGCAGAAGCATGCCTAGAGCAAACAGCAAGACAACAAACAACAGATCAATGTTGCGGCTCACAAGGCTCTTCAAGGCAATCTACTGCGCTCTTAATAGGTTTAAAAATAAAAGCTTTGAAGCGTCTTGGGTATTGTTGAGACCTCTATGTTCAGCTCCTTACAGGTTCATGATAAACCCTTTAATCAACCACGCGAGATTATCTTTCGGGCCCGTTGCCCAGTCAGGATTAAGGCACCGGCCTTCGGAGCCGGAGTGTCAGAGCCCAATAGACTCTGATTCGGAAAACGTGGGTTCAAATCCCACCGGGCCCGCCATCAGAACTTGGCTGAATAGTTACTTTCTTGGGCTTTTTTTGGTGAATGGACCTTAACCTCATATATGCATCCTCTACAATGAACATAGACGAATATAGGTCCTTGACGAATGGAATTGGGGAATATGATGGTGAGGCCTAACATGAGATTGAGAGATGGCTATAGGATAAAAATAGAAGTTTTAAACTGGGAGGAGGACTCGGATAGCCCACAAATGAGAAGCAGCGGTGAGTTTCAAGGAGTACATATCAGTGGTGTCAAGGGATATTCGAAGCGTCTTCAAGAGCGCTAACCAATTCCCAAAGGACTTGAGATCCAAATAGACAAGGCCTATCCAAACAAACGCGCACACAGAGAATTTTCATCAAAATCGCTTTGGAGTTCACATGAGCGCTGACTAGGAAGTCTTCATTGATGGCTCTTTTTCACCTATGGCTCGCGATTTGTGCACCCTAAAAGTTGCATTTAAACCTCGTTTTTTCTTCAAATAATCTTCTACGTCTATTTCGTTTCACTTGAGTTGGCGGTCATGGCTTGAGGTAGAGGTTCTAGCGTGATTCTGCGTTCGGTCTCTTCGCTGATCTGTCGTGTGACCGTTTTGGCGCGTTCGGTGGCGCGGGTCCTCCTGGCCTCTAGGCATATGCGGCAGACTTCGAGCGGAATTTCATCGACTTGCACATAGCAGGTCCAGTCGCTGACAAAGACGCACTTTAATCTTCGCAGTTCAGAGGGTTCTAAGACTGTCATGGGTTTGCGCCTCCCCTTCGCCTCTTCTTAAAGTAGGGGTAGACGAAGGATAGGGCCATGAGTGTGGCTATTGCGGCTAAGCCGAATGGGCTTTTAAGAAACACGACGACAAAGCCTATGTAGGGAACCTTTCCAGTGTATTTGCCGATCACGTTTTCTGCTGGAACACTCCATTGATCCTCGCTTAAGTTGTTGTCGCCTTTTGTCTTGAAGTATGTTATCCCGTTTTCGTTCAACTTTTCAACCACCTTGTGAACTGTTGGAGACTGCGCCATCTTGTCGTAGGGGCTTGGAACGTTAAAGGCGATGATGTCCCCCACCGCGACGCACTCGGCAGGCTCTCTTCTCACAAGGACAAGGTCCCCGTAGTTGAGAACAGGCTGCATACTCTGACTAGAAATAACCATGAATGGTGAGTACATACCGCTCACCACGTCTTGAGCATTGTATCCCATCGCAACCATCACAGAAGCATAGCTGCCGAAGATCACAGCAATCAAAACCGCAACTCCCATCACCCTTTTAGCGTTGTTGTGCCTTCTCGCTCCTGGCAATTTTGGAGTAAAGTGAGTTCCATCAGACTTTGTAGCCCTGGTTCTGGTCACGTAGCTTGCTTCAGTCCAGCCAATCGACACAACTCTGCCTTCTTCACTTCTTCTCAACACTAAGGTCTTTCTAGGCTTGAACTTGGATCTGACTAATGGGATTAAGCCTGTGAGTCCGATGAAGGAGAGAGCGCAAGATACGAAGCCGATCACTCCGCTCATAAGGGGAAGGACCGTTGAGGCCTCGGGTCTCATTAGGCGGGGTAGGACGTTCATGAACATCGCCCAATACAGCAGCAGTCCCACAGCTGACGAGAGACATGCTATGTCGAACGGGCTTAGGGGAGGTCTAGATCCCATGACGCATCACCAATCAAATGCCTCAGCTATATGAGAAGAGGGATTGCGGTTTTCGTGGGCGTCAACTGAGCGTCCGCAGCTTTGCGGTTATCCGAAGCCCATTATGGTGGCGCTTAGCTTGAAGGACACGTTGGTTAACTCTGTCTCTCCTGTAGCGAAGACCAGCTCTACGCTGTATGATTTAGCTGCGACTGGAGTTGGAACTGTCTCTGCAAATTCGTCGTGGGGCGTGGTTAGGGTGAGCGTAGCCTTGGCAGTGCCAGCGTCTAAGACTCGAATCACAAGGGATAGGAAGCCCTCGTAGATTCTGGCATCGTCGACCACGAGTTCAACCCTCACTCGCACGCTGTCGCCTGCGGTAAAGCCTCCCTTTGAGAAGTTCAGAGTCATCGCATCGCTGTAGGTCGTGTTCCCCGTGCTTCTAGCCGGAAACGTGTCGGACCACGATGTTACATCCACTGCCTCTTCGGTTGTCACTGTGACTATTCCAAGCAGCAGCTGGGCGTAGGCTATCGTCGTCAAGGCTATGGCCATCAGCGCCACTGCGGCGAAGACCTTCTTTTTGTTTATTGCTTGCATTTTTCCCATTCCTCCTTTTTGTTTACACGTGCGCTTTACAACAGTTAGGGTCACTATAGTTCAGACCCAGATTTGGATTCAGAACAGAGAAATACTTTATGAATCCACGATTCTGATTTCTAGTATCCTTTTAGATCGTGCGGCCCGCCAATTTTCTGCATCTAAGTGGAGGAGGAGAATTAAAAAAGAGGTTCAAAGCTTTGATTGAGAGTTTACATCGCTTGGCTACGAAGCCATGTCAAGTCGGACTCCCTCGGTTACAGTGTCAATTATGGAGTTTATCCTGATAAGATTGTGGAATACACCCGCAAGCCGGAACGGGCTCTTCACAGTCCGCAACGCTTCTGTTAGGATCACTCTTGGACGTAGGACAAAGCCCTTAAAGTAGTCATAGACCATGGTGCGCAGTTCCTCAAAAGGAACGGCGTGAGGCGACACCTGTGAGGCGTATGCTCCGGTTTCCCACAGTTTTTCTTCATCGATGAATCCTTTTGCAACCATGTCGCTCCACAGGTCGGTTCCGGTGAAGGCTCCGAGGATGTTCAGTTGAGGCACATCTATGTCCAGTTCCAGCGCGAATTTGAGGGTGTTCTCCACCTCTCTTCGAGTCTCGTCGGGCGCGCCTACAATAAACGAGCCTACTATGATGTCAACACCAGCTTTTCTAGCTTTGCGCACCGCGCTTCGGGATTCGTCTGGGGTTATTCCCTTCTTGTAGTAGTCGAGAATTCTCTGGTTGGCGCTCTCTATTCCGAAGTAGAGTATTCTGCAGCCAGCCTTCACCATCTCCCTGAAAACGTCGTATCTGCAGTTGTCAACCCTTGAGTCGCAGAACCACTGGATGTCCATTCCCTCCTTCCGCATCATGCGGCACAACTTCACTACTCTCTTCTGGTTTAGGGTGAAGTTGTCGTCCACGAAGAGAAACTGTTCGTAGCCCTCGCTCTGCAGGTACTCCAACTCCTCAATGATGTTCTCAACCGACCGTGGTCGCCATAGTCCTCTCGCGAACTTTCGGCACCCGCAGAAACTGCACCTAAATGGGCAACCGCGTGATGAAACTATGGTGTTGAACTTCTTTGTAGCAACCTTTAATCCATAGATTATGGAGGTGTACTCGGTGTTCAACAGCTCTCGGTTTGGAAATGGAAGAGCGTCAACGTTTCTTATGAGGGGGCGGTCAGCCGTGGAAACGATCTCTCCGTTATTCCTAAAGGTTATGCCCTCAACCTTCTCTAGCGAGTCGCCCCTCTCCAAACGCTTAGCGAGCTCGAGGCTCGTGTACTCACCTTCCCCCCGAACGATGACATCCACATATGGGTATTTGCGCAATATTCTCTCGGCGTTGAAAGTCGGGTGGTAGTTCCCGAGAACTATGGTGAGGTTTGGATTCTCCGACTTGGCTAGTTCTGCAATCTTAATGGCTTCCTTCATGGAGCTGCCCAACACCGAAAAGCCGAGAATGTCTGGATCTTCCTTCTTCACCCAGTTGAGGCTCTCTTTCGGCGAGTAACCAATCGCTCCTGGGTCGAGCACCGAGACTTCTATTCCTTCTTTCATCAGAATGCCTGCACAATATAAGATACCTAAGGGAGGCCACGCCGACGTGACCATGCTAGGAGTGTCGGCGGAAGGCGGTGGAGTCATGAACGAAAACTTCATGTCGCATCAGTTACAGTTTTTGCGTGCGTGTAAAAAAGCTTTGCCAAAGTCGACACTCCCTATCTTCCTTAGTGGTTCTCCGACATCATCTATCTCTGTCTTTTGGCATCATCTCTGGGGCTGATACCCTCTCTGGGCGAGAAGGCATATTGGAGGTTTGAAAGGGTTAGCAGTTGTAATTATTAAATCTTGGTTTCGTCATACTTGTGACGTTCACTGGAAGCCAGCTTTCTCAGGTCTTCTTCTCCTTCCGTGTAACCCGAGGCGATTAGCACGTCGCCAGCCTCAATGACTGTGTCGGGTTTGGGACGCATCCACTTGTCTCTTCTTCTCACTGCCAGCACCCACATCCCTGTTTCTTCGTGAATCTGTGCCTCTTTTAGACTCTTGCCCACCAGCCCGGATTTCTTGGAGACGTGCACGTGAGTCACAGTCTCTTCCGCCTCTTTTATCGCCAGTTTCAAGACTGGGTGAGGCTCTGGCCCTCTTAAAACGACATCGGCGATCTGGGCTGCGGCGTCCGCTACCTTCTCTGTCACAACCCCGAGCCTGATCAATCCTAGAAAGTGCTTGGATTCCTCAGGTTGAATGCACCTCGTCAGCACGAGAAGCTCGAACTCAGTGTGCAGGTTGTCCATTCGTTCTTCTAGTATGTGAACCTCCTGCGCCAGTTCTCTGCTGCTGAAGAGGATGGAAGAGTACGCGAGGTCCATCATCAACTCGGATGTGTCCTTCAACTCCACCAGCATATCAATTATTTTCTTGAAGGCTTCTTCGCCAACCATTTCTATTCAGCTCTCCAGTTTTTTCACTCTTCCTTCTGCGAGTTTTTCAAACTCCCCCACGCCCTCCGGAGCGCCTCTCGCGGTGATTATGTCGCCTTTCTTTATCATCTCGTCTTCTTTCGGGTTGACTATCACTTCCTTGTCTCGTCGGATGGCGATAATGTCCACTCCCATCTTGGCGGCTAACCCGAGTTCTCCTAGTCGTCTCCCAATCAGAACAGAGTTGGGCTTAGTCTGAACCTTGGTCAACCGCTCTTCCATTCTCGCGAAAGCTTCGAGGACAATCGGGTGAATGCCTATTCCTTTCAGAACAATTGTGGCGATGTCTCCGGCGGCGTCGGATATTTTGTCGGTGGCGGATGCTACAACAGTTACTCCGAGCAGGGATTCGGCGTCTTCAGCTTTTCTGGCTGCCAGCATGGCGCTCATGTCCAAGAGATAGGCGAGTGTGTCGACGCGTTTCTCCAGTTCGATTACTTCTTCGGCGAGGGGTCGACTGTTGAAGAGGGCAGCGGAATACGCCAGGTCGATCATCAACTCGGAGAGGTCTTTCATCTCGATGAGGAGGTCTCGCACGGGCACTGGCTTGTACTTTATTCTTTCCAGCCGAACCATAAATGAATCCCAAGGGACAGCACAGTTCTTTGTGCCTAACTACCATAAATGCTCACTTTACAAATATCTTTTGTTCTAATAATTGGCAAGAGAACATTCTCTGACATGGAAACTCCTATATAAATGAAAGATGAGAAATTGAGTCATTGTTTAGGTGGAAAGGATGCAGGACCCGCGGGGTAACCGTAATGACATGTCTACTAAAACTCGCCCCAGAAAATTGTTCAGTGCTTTCAGCAAGTGCCTCGGCGGGTTCGCTTCGAGCTAAGCGAGCGGGCATAATCGAAGGCCATTTTCTTGCCACAACTCTCTTGAGGAGGACGCACTGACGACTCTCAATGCCAAACCGAAGAAATTCTTCGGGACTTTGAAGCAGTCTTTGCTAGCGTACAGCTTTAATGTGTTTGGGATAGTTGCAGGAACAACCGTTGCTTTCCATTTGGGGCTGTTCGCTCGTGCTCCGTGGGCGATTGCGGTTTACCCAGCCATGCTCAGCGCCAGAGGCGTTATCGGAGGCTTGTTAAGTGGGCGATTGAGCACTGGTCTACACATAGGAACCGTGCTGCCTCGTTTCTTCGGCAACACAAAGAGTTTCTACGCGTTGCTTCACGCAGTTGTGGTGTTGACCTTGGAAACAAGTGCGCTGATGAGCATAGTCGCAGCAGTGTTCGGAAGTTTTCTCTGGGGCGCAACAGTTGCGGATTTCGTTAGTGTGTTGTGCGTGATTTTGGCGACAATGACCTTTGCGCTAGTCATCGTCACTCCACTTACGATCACGGTTTCTTGTCTCTCTTTCAGACACGGTTTGGACCCAGACGTGATTCTCTATCCTGTGGAGTCTACGGTTTCCGACCTCCTTATCACCCTGTGCTACTTTTTGGTGCTTACTCTCTTCTTCGCATCTGACTCTGTGGGACCATACTTGATAGTCCTTTTGGGTTTGGTTTTGCTGTTCGCCGCTGCATACTTTTTGCAGAGAGATATCCAAGAGCCAGTATTTGTTGAAACTATCAAGGAGTCCGTTCTCACGCTGGTTCTTGTCGCCTTCATCGTCAACGTGACGGGCTCCGTTCTCGGCAGGATCAGAGAAGTCGTCGGAGGCAGACGCGAAGTCTACACAGCCTATCCAGCGTTGATCGACACCATAGGCGACGTCGGAGCAGTCGTGGGCTCAACCGCAACCACAAAACTCGCCCTAGGCACACTCAAGTCGTCATTTTCCGCGGTAAAAAATCACGCAACGGAGATATTCGGCGCCTGGGCAGCCTCTTTAACCATGTTTGCTGCATACTCTATTTTGTCGCTGGTCATTCAAGGCGTTTTTACTCCAAGCACCTTTCTGAGATTCACGGCTATCTTGTTCACCGCAAACTTGCTTGCGGCCTCTTCAATCATCTTAATCTCCTACATAGTAGCCATCCTCACTTTTCAAAGAGGCCTAGACCCCGATAATTTTGTGATCCCGATTGAGAGTTCACTCGCAGATGGCATAACGACGATCTCGCTACTCGCCGCTCTGAGTCTGATCGGCTAGACTTGAGAAAAGCGATTGGAAGCAAAACAGAAGGTTAACCATTTAAGAATAAAGGTTTCAAAATCACTCTGCAGGCGGTGTTGAAAGTGGAGCTCAAACTGGTTAAGATTGAGGTTCCGAAGGACTGCAACGTTGTGTTAGGAATGGCTCACTTCATAAAAACTGTGGAAGACCTTTACGAAGCCCTTAAGAACGCCGTTCCAGACATAAGGTTCGGCATAGGCTTCTGCGAGAGCTCTGGACCATGCCTAGTCAGGTGTGAGGGCAACGACGAAGAGCTGAAGAGTCTAGCGTCTAGGGCGGCTTTCGAGCTGGCTTGCGGTCACGCCTTCGTCGTATTCATGAGAAACGCCTATCCCATCAACGTCCTAGACAAGATAAGGCAAGTGCCCGAAGTCTGCAGCATCTATGCAGCCACGGCTAATCCATTAGAGGTAATCGTTGCCGAGACGGAGCAGGGCAGAGGAATCCTCGGCGTAGTCGACGGATTAAAAAGCAAGGGAATAGAAACCGAAAACAACATCAAAGAGAGGAAGGAATTCCTTAGAAAGATAGGCTACAAACTTTGAGTGCCATTCCATTTTCTATCAATTAATAGAACCAAGGAAAAAACGAGCGTTTCGCAAAGCTTATTTACCCTCCTCGGACTAAACAACGTTTTACCGTCCGATTCAGATTTGGAGAGCAGGTTAGACATCCACGAGCCTCTGACGAGCCTACCATGGGTCTACGTTTTCCCAGATCTGAAATGGACCATAACTTGGAGTACGGGTTGTCTTTGCGCCCTCAAAGTCCACAGATCTTGGTTCTTCCCAAGAGAGACAAGCCTCAATTGCAACACTTGGCAATAGGCGTCACGATTGTCGCGCTAATTTCCTATCTCTCTGTGCATCTCTTTCAATCGCTCCTGTGTGAGGCTCTCGTGCAAGTGCTGTCAGTCGGGCAGATTCCCGTGATAAAAGTCTGGACTCCAGAAGGGCTAGTGTTAAGCATGAGGTCTTTGGTAGGAACTAACACCCAAATCGCTTTATCGCCACAGTACTCTGGGCTACTTTCAATAGTAATCTTCAGCCTGCTCTTCGTTTTTCTCACCTTTCCCCTTAAGGGTCCGCTGTGGTGCAAGATTCTGTGGCTGAGTTTGGGTAACGGTGTGGGCTTGGTGTGGAGTCTGCTTAGAATCTCGATCGGAGCTCTCGTGGCTTACCATTTTGGATGCAAAGCCCTCGCGGTTGCGAGTTTCCTAACAGGTCCAGTTGTTGACTTCTTGTGGATAGTCCCGGTATGGTCTCTGGGTTTATCGTTTCTGATATCGGCTGAGCGAAAGAAAGGCGAGGTGAACTAGGGTGTTCGTTGTGCACGTGTTGTTTTTGCTTCTTGTTGGTGTGATGCTGGTCTACCTCGTGCGACACTACGCCTTCTCTCTCAGCGCACTTTATTATCGCAGAGGACAGCCCCACTACGTGTTACACAGCCTTTCTTACCGACCAAGAGTTTCGATCCTGATACCAGCGCGCAACGAAGAAAGAGTCATCGGTCGCCTCCTACATAGAATATCTGAACTGACCTATCCAAAAGGCAAACTTGAAGTCGTTGTCATAGACGACGCGTCTTCAGACGGCACGAGCAAAACAGCGGAAGAGTTCTCGAGAAGTCACAACTACATCTCTGTGATTCACCGAAGCCCTAAGAACGGGGGAAACGGAAAATCCGAGGCTCTCAACGAGGGTCTGAAGCATTCTAAAGGCGAGATAGTGTTCTGCTTTGACTCCGACTACTACCCTCAGCGCGATATAATTGAGAAACTGAGCGCCTATTTCATCGACCCCGAAGTTGGAGCGGTACAAGGCAGAGTAACTGTCTTGAACGAGCCAGCCAGCCTTGTCACGCGGCTCGTCGCTTTAGAGCGCATCGGCGGCTACAGAGTGGATCAACTGGCACGCGACGACCTCAGCCTGATTCCTCAATATGGGGGAACCGCCGGAGGTTTCAGGCGAGGATTGATTGAATCTCTCGGCGGCTGGAACCCCGACATGCTGGCTGAAGACACAGACCTGACTTTTCGTGTCTATCTAGCCGGGTATAAGGTTCGATACGTGAACGAGGCAGAATGCTACGAAGAGGCGGTTGAGGATTGGCGGTCCTACTGGCGTCAAAGGCATCGGTGGGCTCTTGGGCACATGCAGTGCTTCTTCGAACACGCGAGACCAATCTTGAGGAGTAAGAGCCTGCGGTGGAGAGAAAAGGTCGACGGGTTGCTGCTTCTCGGCGTGTATTTCATACCTATTCTGGTTGGTTTGTCTTGGCTGCTGGGCGCCTCCATATTCTTCTTTTGGCCGACTTCGTGGATTCAATCTGCTTGGGCCCTACTTCCGATCTTTGCGTACAGCAGCATTGGAAATTTTGCGCTGTTCTTCGAGGTGGGGGTTGGCGCCTATCTAGACCGGCGCACGCGAGTGATCTGGCTTATACCTCTGTTGCTACTGTCCTTCGTGTTCAATGTGCTCATATGTTGCAAGGCTCTGGCGGACATCAGCCTATTCAAAACTATCAGCAAAAAACCGTTTAGATGGTCGAAAACCTCGCACAACGGAGGTGGATTCTGAACGTTTCCAACCGAGTCGCTGCTATCTCTTCTACTCTTACTCCTGTTCGGGGTTATTGCTGTTCTGTTTTTGCCATCTCTCTCAGAGATTAAGAGGCCAAAGGATAAAGGTCCACGCAGAATGGCGGAAGCCACTGTGCAACAAGTCGTAGGCGACGACCAAGCACTTGTTGATCTTACGTCGAGTTGTTCATCGACTGAACAAGATCCTCAGAAGAATTTTCATGCTGAAGTTTGCGGTGTGGCTGGTCCTCTTATTCGGTTAATCGGTGACAGAGAATTCTCTTCGGGCTCTGAGATGAAGAACAATCTGGTGGTTGAAGGCTCCCTTACAATCGGAGATAGGTGTAGCTTTCTTCGGAGTGTCAAAGCCCTTGGAAATGTCACGGTTGGGAGCGAGGTCTTCATCGGTCAGAACCTGGTTGCAACAGGGAACGTAAGCCTTGGTAAAGGCACAGTTGTTAATGGGTCAATAGACGCTCAAGGCTCAGTCAAGCTGGGAGAGAACGTGTTCGTCGGGTGTTCAGTCGTCGCTGGCGGAGACGTAGAGCTGCGAGAAAATTCCGAGGTGAGAGGAGGCATCTTTACTTCAGTTTGCACAAGAGCCGCGCCGAAATCAAAACTCGACTTAGAATACTCTGTCTCGGAAAGACCCACACAATAGAGTATTAAAATCCCCCAGCGCACCTCAACTTTTTCAATGCTTCGATTATCGCACGGGTTGCCAAACTTTTGACTGCGGTTTTCCACGGAAAACGAATGAAAGGTAGTCCATCAGCCATGTTCCAACGACGCGCAGAAGCCCCAGTTTATGAAACCTTCTCAGAGACTCGTACACGGTCAAGTCCGAGATGAAAACGAACTTGCCCAGTCTGGACAGTCGGTTCGCGAGCTCATGGTCTTCTACGCATGGTATGTTCTCGTCAAAACCTTTTACGCGCATGAAAGCGCTCTTTCGGATAGCGAAGAACTCGCCCCGAGATAGAGGCTTCAGCTTGGACGCTGTCCTAATCAGCAGGTTGTAAAAATGAAAGAACGCTGTCTCAGCGATGCTGGACTCACTCGGCATGACGTTGCAGGTCGCACCGACCACCGAGGGGTCTTCAAAAGTTTCCAGAACCTTCTTCACAAAGTCCGAGTGGAAAGTCACGTCGGCGTCGAGAAAAACTAAGAATTGGCCGTTTGCACTGTGGGCGCCGAAATTTTTCGCCCTCGAAATCCCTCGCTCCTTAATTTGGTGCACTTTGTCTGTGAAGCGTTTTGCAATCTCAACCGTTTTGTCACGGCTGCCACCGTCGACCACGATGATCTCTATGGCCGTCTTAAGCTTCTTCAGGCTCGACAGAGTAGTTGCTATGTAGTCTTCCTCTTGTAACGTTGGGACAATCACCGAAACAGTGGTCGCCTTTTCTCGCATCATTTGGTCTCCGTGTGATCCTTCAAGGCTCCCCACAATTCTTCTTCCACTGGCTTTGAGAGGTCGAGCTTTGTTCCATCTCTCCTAAAAATGTATATTCCCTTCTTCTTGTCAACAACTTTTCCAATGATGGCAGCGGGGATGCCTTTGCCTTTGAGTGCAGCAAGAATATTCGCCGCTTTTTTGGGGTGAGCCGATATTATCAATGCACCCGAACTGATGGTTTTGAGCGGGTCAACGCCCAAGGCTTGGCAAACCGCTTGAGTCTCATCATGAGTTGGTATTTTTTCTTCGTAGGCGATGATTCCAGCGTCTGACGCCCAAGCGATCTCTTGCAATCCGCCTGCAACTCCGCCTTCTGTGGCGTCGTGCATGGCGTGGACTCCACCGACTTCAACGGCGGTTAAGGCGTCTTTGACAACGCTTGTCCTTTTGATGAATCGTTTGGCTCTCTCCAAGGTTTTCTCATCGATTTTTCTCTGAAGAAATGATTCTAGTTCGTGTGAGAGAATGGCTGTTCCTTCTATAGCAACGCCCTTCGTTAAAATGACAGAGTCGCCTATCTTGGCTTCGCTGGTTCGCACAAAACCGTCTTTTGGAGTTTCTCCGATGGCGGTGGTGACTATTATGGGGCGTTTGATGCCTGGTGTCACTTCGCTGTGTCCACCGATGACCGCTATGTTGAGTTCTCTCGCAGCCTCGTCAATCTGACTCGTTATGTGTTTGACCTGAGCCGAGTTTATGTCTTCGGGTAGAAGGAGGACTGTCAAGATCCAGAGTGGGCGAACTCCTCTTGTTGCTATGTCGTTGGTGCAGACGTTCACGGCGAGCCAGCCGATGTTCTCGATTGCGCCTGTTATCGGGTCGGAATGGACAACTAGGGCTCTGTCTCTGAAATCTATAACCGTGGCGTCTTCCCCGATACTCGGACCGAGAATTATACGAGTGTCTGACGCCCCGAGACGGGTGAAGACCAGTTGTTTAAGTGCTTCAGGGTCGAGCTTGCCTACAGAGAGCGAACGCTTAGTCATTGAAGCCCTCAGCTCTAGCGTTAACAATTGTGGCTGACAATATAAAAGATTAGGAGAAGGGACTTCTTTAAACTGGGTTGCTGGATTCCTATCAGCTTTGTGTCTCGATGCCTCGCTCTGATGGAAATGCCCTCTGAACGGCTCTCACAATTGGCAAAGCAACAGTCATTCCTACAAGCATCTGCCCAATGTTTAGCGGGATCTCCACGATTGCGATTATACCTGCACCTGGGATGAGCACTGCGAGGAGGCTCTCATAGAGAAAGTAGCCTACGACCATTTCCGCCCCTCCGAGAATAATAGCTAGGGTTTGCCAGTTTATCTTTGCCTCTGGCTTGGAGCCCATGTAGACTAAAAAGATTCCTAGAAAGATGGCAACAACCGACCAGCACAATACATCCAGAAACGCGCTTCCAGATATGCCCATGTAAACTGCACCCACATAATATGTGGAGATGCCTAACGCTACTCCAAAGAACAATGTAGCCTTCTGCAGAGCGAGCCTTTCAGTTTTTGGGCGGATCTTGTAGCCAACTTGCCCCACGATTGCTCCCTCAACAAGCTTTATAATGAAGGTGCCGGGCACGAAAATCGCATATCCCAAAGCGTCTACGAGTGATGCTCCTATCCCTCCCGCCAATCCTCCAACAAGAGGCCCATACAACAGAGCAGCCACGTAAATCATGCTGTCACCAACATTGAAGTATCCTCCAGTGGCGGGTATCGTGATTCTTATAACCATCGTGGCTACGAACACCAAGGCTGTGAAGATCGCCACATTCGTTATCTCTCTCAGCTTGTTCATTTGTAGCTCCCATCAACCCCTATGATACGCACTTCATATAAAAATAAATGCTTAACTGTCTACTTTTCATGGCTTGTAAGTCTTAAGAACAGTGATGACTTTTGAACATACGAGACCTTAAGCCTGGAATGAGCCACGTCAACATCTCAGTGAAGGTCTTGAACGCCTCCGAATCCAAGCAAGTTGTGACAAGCGCGGGAGTTGACCACGAAATCTTGGAGCTAGAAGTGGGTGACAATAGTGGCTCCATGAGACTCGTGCTGTGGGACGATAAGATAATTCCCTTGAAGGCTGGAGACCATGTCAAGAGGGGGGGAAAATGGATTTGTGACCTCTTTTAGGGGCGCGTGGAGAATAAACGTGGGAAAGTATGGTCGGGCTGAGAAAGTTTAGGTTATTGTGGCAGGTGTTCTACTCTTGTTGGTGGTTTTGTAAAGAACACGTCTTCTTCTGTTCTCAGGCTCTCTGTGTATTGCACCTCTCCGCTAATGTGGCAGCCCGACTCTATGCTAATTCTCCCTCCGTAGAGGTTTCTGACGTGCGCCCTCTCCTCCACAATTACGGTTTTCCCATATACGTCTTCGACGTGGGCTCTCTCACCAATCACCACGTTATCGGCGTGTAACGGACCCACCACTTCTCCGCGCCTGCCAATGTGAACAGAGGCGGCGGAGACTCCGTTAATCGTGTTTATCGAGCCACCAACATCAACTTCGTTTGACACAGTGACCGCCTTAGCCCTGATGCTGCCGCCAACATCAATGTCTCCAGCGCTCAGGTCGCCTTCCACCTCCACCCGCCCGCCCACATCGAGTTTTCCAGAGAGCTGGAACGAACCGCCCACGCGGACTGTTCCGCCCACGTCGAGGCTCTCGCCTTTGGCCGAGCCCGCAATTTCCACAACTCCGCCTACGTCTATTCTTCCGAATTGCAGGTCGCCTTCAACTCTGCACAAACCGCCCACATCTATGTTGCCACCTTTGTTGTTACCTGCGAGTCTGACAGCGCCACCAACGTCGATGGAGTCAAACTCCAGCGAATCCTTGGACTCGAAGGAACCGCCTACGTCTATCTTAGCCACACGGCCACCTCTGACCACGGCTCTGCCACCCACATCTATTTTTTCTACATTAGCCCTGGCTTCAATCTCAACCGAACCACCCACGTCGATTGTTCTCGCTTCCACGTCGTCCATCCCTGTGAAGCTTCCGCCCACATCGATGGTGTGTGCCTTAGTTTTTCCCTTAACCATGATGTTTCCGCCAACGTCAGCGTATTCCGTGGTGAGATCTTTTCCGACACTCAATCGTGCGTCAACTTCCACCTTCTTCGCGTTCACGCTTCCTAAGACGTTTAGGCTAGCTCTCCTGAACCTCCATGTTCTGATGCTCACGTAGTCCCTCACTTCGAGATCGCCGTTGACGGTTATGTCGCCTTTGCCCGCCATGTTTTCTGCAGAAACGCTGCAGTCCAGCGTGCAGTTTCCCCTGCAGTGTACTGTTCCTGTCACTGTTACTTTAGGAGGGGTTCCCTCACCCTTGACGGTGGCTTCTTCGCCTATGATTAGGTCTCCTTCCACAATGCCCAGGGTCCGTATCGACCTAAAAGCGACAACAACATCCTTCGCCATTGCTCAAATCCTCACTTTCAATCTCTGGTCAGCACAGAGTGTGTTCTTCCATATCAGATGCGTCTTAAGCCTTTCTTGCTCATCTCCCCTATGATCAGCCATTTTTTGTCACCCGTTCTCCAAACAGACATGCCCCTTGGGTTCTTTAAAAGGCGGCGCATATCTGGAGAACACGAATTGTGGTCACAATTTGTGTGCGAGGGGCACAGATTTGCAGCTTTCGGCATCCAGAATAGGCACCGTAACTCTTCCATGCACCGAAAAAAATATCTTCCAGAAACATATACTAAAAATATTGGGAAGGAGAGAGATGTTTTCCAATCTACCTGCACGGTTTGAATTTGGAAAGATATTTCTCTCGAAGTTCAAGTACCGAGACCGCGCAACCATAATAGGGAACATCTTAGACACCATTCACCGCGAACCAAGGGGCAAAACCAAAACAAGCATCATGCGAGATGCAAACCTAAACTTTGACCAGGCAAACACATACCTTCAACTGCTGATACTCTGCGGCTTCATAAAACCATCGAATCCACTAAACGGCCAGGAAGTGGGTAGATACAAACTGACTGAAAGGGGATCCAACCTTCTCAGAGATTTCGAGATGTGGCATTTCGTCTTGGAGGCGATTCACCGTCGCCCGTCGTAGTTGATTGTGGGTGCGGGCGACGGGTAGAGTGACGGGAAGGTGCTTGAAACATTAACGTAGGCTTTAGTTTCAGCCCGCACCACTTGATGTGGTGAACAAATCTCTATTAAAGTCTAGTGTAGCAATGCTCTATAGTACTTTTTTCCATAGAGTATTCTTTCGTCATTCTTTTATGGAGATTGTTTCTTAAGCTAAAATCGGCGTTAGGTAAAGTCTTTCAGGAGAGGGCCGGATCAGCAGGCGCATTAAATCTCTTTCCTGCTCGATGAAAGCTGCTCGATGAAAGATCTGTGAGATTGAGTAATCTGATAGACGCCGAGAAACGCCCAAAGGTTACCAGGGTTATCTCTTATGCAGTCTTAATTCTAGTTAGGGTAACTCTTCCGACAGGGCGGCAAACAACTTGCGCATCCTTCTGAAGGTTTCTAGGTACTCTAAACCTCGCTTGGTTATCCTGTACCTGTGAGAATCATCCACGATCTCCTCTTTGACGAAGCCGCGAGAAGCCAGAAAACTCAAAAACTTCTTTGTGCGGTCGATGGGCAGGTTGGCTCCGTAAGAGGCTCGAGTGACGAGGCAGGAACCCCTCTTCATGACAATCTCTAGAAGGTCGGCGTAGATTTCGTACCTTGTCCTTCTCTCCAAAAAGCCCACCATAACAAACATTACTGAGACATAGTGTGCCTAAAATCGAGGTTTGGGTTTTCCTAATTTTTTGTTCAAGCAAGCCTTGATGAAGCCGTAGTATTCCGCGTCTGGCTTTCCGGGTCGACTCTTGAACTCGCCGTGGAATTGCGAGGCGAAAAAGTAGTATTTGTCAGGTAGCTCGAGAATCTCCATTCTTCTGCCATCTGGGCTCTTGCCTGAAAAAACTATTCCGCCTTTTTCTAGAGTGTTCCAATAATGTGGGTTGACTTCCCACCTATGGCGGTGTCGCTCTTGAATCTCTTCTGCTCCGTACAGCTTGTGTGCCAGTGTGCGCTTCTCCATCATGATTTTGTGGGCGCCTAGGCGCATGCTTGCTCCCTTGACTTCTAAGCCTCTCTGCTCTGGCATCAGGTCTATGACTGGGTGTGGAGTCTCAGGGTTTATTTCGGTGCTGTTAGCCCCTTCTAGTCCGCAGATGTTGCGGGCGAATTCTATCACCGCCAGTTGGAATCCGTAGCAGATGCCCAAGAAGGGAACGTCGTTCTCACGCGCGTACTGGATGGCCTTGATTTTTCCCTCGGTGCCTCTTGGACCGAAACCGTATGGAATGAAGATTCCGTCGTGACTTTTGAGGCCTTTTAGGGCTTTTGGATCGCGCTCCAACTTCTCCGCCTCGATGTAGTCGATTGTGACTCGGGTTTGGTTTTGGGCTCCGCTGTGGCGCATCGCCTCGTTCATGCTCACGTAGCTGTCGGCTAAGCCTGCGTACTTGCCAACTAGGGCAATATTCACTTCGAACTTGGGACGGAGGACAGAGTCCACGAACTCTTTCCATTCTCGCCAGTTTGGTTTTCGACCCGATAGCTTCATTCTTTCGCAGATGTAATCGCCCATGCCTTGCTCGTCCAGAATCAACGGAACCTTATAGGTTGATGGAACGTTGTAGGAGCAGAAAACCGCTTTTTCGGGGATTGTGCCAAACAGAGCTATCTTTCTTAGGGATTCGGAGTCAATCATCTCCCTGCATCTGGCAACTATTGTGTCGGGTTGTATACCGATGCGGCGCAGTTCGTTGACGCTGTGTTGCAGGGGTTTGGTTTTCATCTCTCCTGTGACATCCAAGATGGGGACGAGGGCTACGTGAACATAGAACGTGTTCTCGTAGCCTTCCTCTAGGCGCATTTGACGTATGGCTTCGAGGAAGGGCAAGCCCTCTATGTCGCCGACTGTTCCTCCACACTCGGTTAAGACCACGTCGACTTTTGATTTCTCCGCCACGATACGGATTCGATGCTTGATTTCGTCCGTGACGTGGGGGACTATCTGAACGCACTTTCCGAGGAAGTCTCCTCTTCGTTCCTTGTTGATGACCGCCTGATACACTAAGCCTGTGGTTATGTTGTTGTCTTTGGTGAGGTTTAGATCTAGGAATCTCTCGTACCAGCCTAGGTCTAGGTCTGTCTCTCCTCCGTCGTCTGTCACGTAGACTTCGCCGTGGATGTAGGGGTTCATTGTGCCCGCGTCGACGTTCACGTAGGGGTCGATTTTGATGGCTGTCACCTTTAACCCTCTGACCTGAAGCATCTTGCCAATCGAGGACGTGACTATGCCCTTGCCCACAGAGGAGAGCACGCCCCCCGTAACAAAAATGAATTTAACCATGGAGGTTTTCCTCGCAATAACAAACCATAGACAATACTCTGCATTAAAACTCTTTTCACAGAAGGCCTGTTAGTCGCTGCTACTCTAGAGTTTTCCCAGAACCGCCGCGTAGCCCGCGTTTTCTTTGTGTAGCCTTGCCATTCTCCAGCCAGCCGCTTCACCGATTCTCGCCATGTCAGATGGGCTGACAAGGAGTAGGTCGAACCAGTCGCCGAGCTCGCCTTTGTACTCGATTCGTATGGTGACCTGTCCAATGGGGCGTCCTCTCTTTCTGTTGAGTTCGTGGTATTTGAGGTGGGCTGGGTTGTCTGTGACCGCTGGGTCTCGGCTCGATGCAATTATTCTCCCCTCTGGCGAGGTTGCTCTGCGCAGGTCTTGTAACATCTTCTCTGTAGCCTCGAGGTTGCCGGCTATGCCGAAGTTTTTTCCGAGGAGCAGAACCGTGTCGAAGGAGGCTGCGTCGAAGCTCAGTTGGAGCCCAGACATGACCCTGCAGTCTTTGACACCGCGCATTATCGCGACTTCCACCGCTTCGGGCGAGATATCTATCGCGGTGACTCTGAACCCTCTCTGTTGCAACCAGAGCGCGTGTCTTCCGGCACCGCACCCAATGTCTAAAACCGTTCCTTTTACCTCTCTCAGCGCGTCTTTTTCGTATCGTGGCCAGTCGTCGTATTCCGAGAAGTAGACGTCGAAGCCGGTGTCTTCTACGTATCCATCGTCTCTGTGTATGCGGTGGGGCGTCTGGTCTCCGCTGAGATAAGCCTTTAATCCCTTTCCGAAGGGGTTCTCAAAAGACATGGTGGGCGCCTTTTATCGGGTTTGCGGAGAGAGTTGTGCAGTTAGGGGAAATAAGTTTTCCGTGTAGTCTGGTCATGCGAGTTTGGCTCCATTGCTGTTGCTTGAGGGTGTGCGCAAAATCTGATGTGAAAGTAAGGATATTGAGGGGAAGTCTTATTTGCCCATGACCTTTCTGGCGGCGATTTCGACGTCTTCCGCCTTCAGCGTTTTTCTCCCAGCGTGCATCGCGTAGTCTAACGCTTCTTTCGCGATTTTCACGCCTATGTCGTCTAAAACTTTGGCTAATTCTTTGGCTGCTGTCTCGCTGACTCTGTCAGCTCCCGCTTTCTTGCAGATTCTGTGCATCGGAGCGACATGTAATTCTGGACCTGCCATACAACCATCTCCGAAGCCTCTTTTGTCTTTAAAGCCCGTATTTAACCTTTTTTGTCGCCTATTTTACTTCATTAATTAGGCTTCTTTCACTGTCGCTTTTAGGAGAGAGAAGTTATAAGACCGCGTGTTGGGCATTAACTCTGAAAAGGGTTTGGGAAAACAATGAGATTCGTCGACGCCCACATTCATCTCTCTGACCCAGAATACGGAGACAATATTGGCGAGATTGTTGAGGAGGCGAGGCGGTTAAACATTGTCGCATTGGTTGCCAACAGCATGAGCCTAGAGACGAGCCTGAGGAGCCTTCGATTGGCTGAAGAATATAGTGGTCTTGTCTACGCTGCTCCGGGTATTCACCCTTGGAACATCAAGAATCTAGCCACCGACGAGCTTGAGCAGACGCTGAGCCTGATTTCTCAGCAGAGAACAAGACCCGACAGAGTGGTCGCGGTCGGAGAGATAGGCTTGGACCCTCAATACGCCAAGAACAGGCGACTAAAGGAGGCGCAGGTCAGAGTCTTCCACGAAATGCTTCGAGCAGCCGAGAAAGCCTCTCTCCCAGTCATCATTCATTCCAGATGGACAGCGCCTCAAATCTTCAGCATCCTTCCCTCCTACAACCTCAGAGATGGAGGTGTTCTGTTTCACTGGTTCAGCAGCCCCATTGAGCTTCTGCCACAACTGATGGATAGGGGATACTACATTTCGGAAGGCCCGCCCTCGGTGTTCTCCAGTCGAATAAGGGAGGTAATTGAAAAGACGCCGATAACGAGTCTGCTAACCGAGACGGACGGACCTGTGCGTTTCTGGGGACCCTTCAAGGACAAGCCAACGACACCTGCCTTCATTCCAGAGGTTGTCCAAGCTATAGCTGAGATAAAGAAAATGAGCGAAGCAGAAGTGGCTGAGCAGATTTGGAACAACTTTGTCAGCTTCTTCAAGGTAAACCCCCAGCCAAGCGCAAGTGATAAAAGGCTCTGAGAAATGCAACATAAATACCACGAGTGACTTAACATTGGCGAAAAGGAACAGATTGAGCCTGGAGGTCGAGTAGGAGCTTGGGCAAGGTGCGACCCGAACGAGTGAAAAAGATAGCGAGAGAACTGCTGAAGCGCTATCCAGACAAGTTCACAACAGACTTCGAGAGCAACAAGAAACTCCTCGAGTCTCTCATAAAGACCACATCCGTCAAGCTGAGGAACCGAATAGCCGGCTACGTGACCAGACTCGTGGCTATAGCACAAACTGCTGAAGTTGCCGAAGAGAAAGAGGCGGCTGTGGAGGAAGAAACCGAAGCTGAGTAGCGACCATCAAGATTTTCTATTGCATGCAGTCGAAAAAGGAGGAACCAACGAGGTGCCATTAATAGACGACTATCAGAAGGGATGGGCTCTGCGGTATCTCAGAGAAGCCAAGGCGGAGCTCGTCGCGGCTCAGAAAACACCTCACATGACCTTAACGCTGCTGGTGGAAGCCATGAAGAAAGCCCAAGCGGCAATCTATTATAGCTTAGGTGACCCAGCCTCTGTGGATGCGATTGTTCGACAGACGATTCTGAGTAAGCAGGCGGTCGAAGACCCCATTTTGAGATGTCTCGTGGAGATTGAGCGGACGGTGCAGCAGGTGGCTCAGACGCCCGAGTCAGACAGGGAAAAGGCTGTGAAGCAAGCCGATGACTTGGTTCAGATAGCCTCTGACGTCGTGAGGCTCTTTACGGGCGCGAAAGCTGATTAGCGTGATAGCTTGCCCTCTCCCTACGTCATATCACACAAAAGATTCAAACTATACATCACTCTATTGAACATAAGCGACTTGCACCTTCTCGAAGAGACTATTCCAGAACTTCTCGACCAGCTGACCCAATCAATCAGGGAAGACGGCTGTGTCAAACACCCCATTATAATTGACAAGAAGTCCCTAGTTGTCTTGGACGGTGTGCACAGAGTTGCCGCTCTGGAGAGGCTGGGGTGCAGGTGGGTTCCGGCATTCTTGGTCGATTACGAGAACCCAGCTGTTAAGGTTGGCTGTTGGTATCGCACTCTGAGGAAGATCAATGCTCAAGAGGTTGCCAATTTCATGGCGCAGACTGGAAGCACCGTTGATAAGATTGATGAGGTGAAAGAGGGCACCATTGGTGTCTCTCCAGTCGTGGCGGCTTTGAAAACCAGGGAAAGCGCCTTCCTGATTCGCTCTCCTTTTGAGAGTTTGAAGCAGGCTTACAACCTTATTGAAAGAATCGAAGAACGCTTGAAGAAAGAAGGGATAGAGATAAGTTATGAAACCGAGTCTGATGCGCTTCACAGGTTGCGCGAAAAACAGATCGACGGGGTGATTCTCACTCCTAGACCGAACAAAAAGGCTGTTGTTGATGTCGCTCTCTCTGGCGATGTATTCGCCCACAAAGCGACTAGGCATGTGGTCCCCGCCAGACCCCTGTGCATAAACGTTCCATTGAGCCTGCTCAAGGACTCTGGGAAAACCCTAGACGAAGTGAACATGGAGTTTGAACAGATGCTTCGGAAGAAGCGGTTGAAGCGGGTTGCCTCTGGGAGCATTTTTGAAGGAAGACGTTACGAGGAAGACCTCTACATATTCGAGTGATAAGAGATGGTTGTCAAGGTGAAAGTGAGACTGATGGGAGTCTTCAGGGGATTCTCCGAGAAGAGCAGTGTGATTCTGAAGTTAGAGAAGCCAACAGTCAGAAGCGCCGTCCAGAGTCTGGCAAAATCGCTTCCAGCAGAATCGAGAAGGTTGCTGATTGACCCCGAACTCAACGACCCTAGACCAAATGCGTTGATTCTGCTAAACGGAAGAGAGATCAGCGCCCTGAACGGGCTCGAAACTTCAGTGAAGGACGACGACGAAATAACTCTGATTCCCGTCTCCCACGGAGGCTAATCACTCTGATTCAGTTGGGCGGTTCTTGTAGAATTTGACTAGGGGCAGTAGGGCGATCCAGGTGAGGGCAAAAAACAGGGGCGTTATTAAGATTGCCAGTTCTCGGTTGAACATGTCGGCGAACACTCCTCCCAGCACACCCAGCATCACTCCTATGTAGGTGGCTGTGTTCAGGGCGCCCATAGCCTCTCCCCGAACGCTCTCGGGTGTCATCTGAGCAGGTGTCGAGAACGCTGCCACCCAGTTGAAGGTCCATATCGGAACAATCCATAAAATGGAGAACAGTATCGGATCGTTGACAAAGACGAACAGAGGAATGTAGAAGGCGTATACTAGAACGGTTACTTGGAGCATCCTTCCGCCGCCAAACCTGTCCGCAAGTCGCCCAGCCAAGGGGCTGATGAAAGCGCCTGAAACCGATGCGCTCACGCCCCAGACTATGCCGAGCATAACCTTTGAGCGCCGAAGCAAGTCGTAGAAGCGTAGCCTCAGCAGCGGACCGCTCCACTGAAAACCAAGCCAGCAGAGAAACATGGCTATTAGAAGCCAAACAAATTCTTTCGGAGCCTTAAACTCGAACGAGAAGGCGCCTCTCACGTAATCTCTCAGACTCTTGTCTCTGCTCACCCGCGACTCTAGTGGATAAAAGACAACAATCAAGGCTGAGAGCACTATAAAGGCTGCGGCGATAGCGTAGACGCCTATGACGCCAAAAGACTCATAGATGAAACCCATAGAGAAGGTCCCCACAGCCCAGCCAAGTGCACTCAGCATGCTGTACCAGCCCAAAATCCTGCCCTTCTCCTCGACAGCCGTCAGCGCAGCCATGAAAGATGGAAAACTGATCGACCCGAAAAAAGAGCTTATCATAAACAGCGTGATTATGGGAATCGGGGAGTTTGCCAAGCCGCAGAGAAATATGGGAAAGGCGGACAGCCCCATGCCTATAACGATGAAAGGCTTTCTCGTTCCATAATAGTCGGAGGTGGCGCCCCAAGCCCGCGAGGTCACGTACATTATGGCTGATAGCGAATCCAGCAGCGCGATTTGAGCGTAACTGGCTCCGAGGTCGTAGAGGTGGAGGCTCAGAAAGGGCCAGTAGATGCCGCCGCCTATGTTGTTCACAATAGTTGCGAGAAGCAGGGTTCGTGTTCCAGTTTTCATGACATGCGCCAACGATGGCTTAGAGAAAGAATAGCGTATTCATTTAAACACTTCGCACAGTCTGAAGTGATTATCGGTTCTTTCTGGGACACACCGCTTTTAAGATGAAAGTTGGCGCCTTCTCCGGATCCGTAAACGGAATCAACCTTTTCTCTATCTCAAAGAAGAGTTCAGGTTGCTTCTTCATTGCGTCTTTCATGGTCTCTTCGCCCCCTAAAAGTAGCTTCATTAGCAAGCCGTCGCCCAGTATTTTCACCCTTCTGTAGCCACTCTTCGTGAAGAGACTGCGCAGTTCTTTGACTGTGGGCCAGTGGGTTGAGACTCCGCGCCTCAGTTCGGTTGCTTCTTCCTCGATGATTTTCAGAGGGTACACACACTTTTTGTGTCCCATCGCTGCAAACTCTCTGTCAGACGAGATTTCTCCAGCTAGTTTACCTTCAGAATCTAAAACATAAGAAGTCGTCGTGTGGTTCCTTGACAGGTCGAAAACTTCCACTTGGTACACGATTTTCCCGTCTGGCGTTCTTCGAAAGCCAGTCCAGACAGCACTGCCAGGTCTCCAGTTGCTTCGGTTATCCATCTCCAATACGACCCTTCCTCCAGAGGAGAGCACGCGTCTAAACTCGTTAATCGTGTTTTCAATGGGGATGAGGAAGCAAAAGGCGTCTCCGCGGGACATGAGCGCCTCAAAACACGAAGCCTTGAACGGCAGGTGTCTGCCGTCGCAGACTATGAAGCAAACGCTCTTGTCTAACCCCTTCTCGACGGCGTTCTTTCTTGCTCTATGAACCATGCTTTTGACAATGTCAACTCCAACCAGCAATTCAGGCTTTCCGTGCCCAGCGATGAATAGAGAAGAGCCTCCAGTGCCGCATCCTATGTCCAGAATGGTTCTTCTCTTCTTGACGTAATCCAAGAAGACAAGATTAGCCACGCTGTATTTCCAGAAGTTTGGATTGTCTGGGTCACTTGTCTTCTTGTCCCACTCTGAACCGTGATATGGAGGAAACTTCTCCGTCCTTGTCTTCATCGAATCGCTCCTGTATCTTAAACATGGTTTGTAGGGTACTTCCCTAAGAGAGCAGATTAACGTTGCCTATCCTCACGTTTTGCAGGTGCCTCTTTGAGGCGTCGTAGCACTGGTCAGCCTGTTCTCGACTGGTTGTGGGCAAGTCGTTCATCACGTATTGAGGATAGAAGGCGAGCAGGGTGTAGGGGATTTCAGAGCTGATTTCCGCTATGAATCGGGCTATGCTCTCAACCTCTTCAGCATCCACATAGCCCGGAACGAGCAGGGTGCTGGCGGTCAGAATGGGCAGCTCAAGCCTTCTCTCAAAGAATTTCTCTCCAATCGTCTTGAAGGTTTTCAGAGTCGGCGCGTTGGAGACTCCGCACAAGGCTAAGTTGAGGCTTGGGTTCCACGTTTTTAGGTCGAACTTGACGTTTCCTCCGCTGGCATAGGACAACTCAGCGGCTTTCAGCGCCAATTCTTCTTTCCAGAAACCGTTGGTCTCCCAGCAGATGCGGAGAATCCGCCTATCTTTCTCGGCTCGTTCCAAGGCGATTTCGCTTGTCTTGATGGCGTGCGGCATCTGAACCGATGGGTCTCCGCCGAAGTAGCAGATGCACGAGACATGGCTGTCCGCCTTGGCGGCTAGGCTGTCCGCGCTCATCACTGGGTGGAGTCCGCTGGCTAGGGTTCGGTAGTGCCAGTTCTGGCAGAAGAGACAGTCGTAGCTACAGGCGCCGTAGAAAACAGCCAAGTTTGAGTGGTCTGTTTCAGCTGAAGGCTTATACGCGTACTCTGGGTAGCCAGCGCCCGTGCAGCCTGGACAGAACCACCAGGCGACGCAGTTGGTGGGCAGGGGGTCGTAATACCACTGTAAGACCCCTTTTTCAGGTGTTCCACCCATGCGAACAATTCGACCGTTCGTGTTGAAGACCAAGCCACAAAATCCCTTTCCACCGACGCCAATTCGACAGTCATTGGAGCACATGCCACAAGCCAGTCCATTTGAATCTCTGGGCGGTTTGGGAGAAAAGCCAAAGGTTTTGCGGCTCTCCGCGTGCACTCGGTCTGTTATGTCTAAAGCCTTTTCGGGCTTCTCTCGAATGCACCGCGAGCAGACTCCGAGCTTGCTTGAAATGGTCTGTGAACGTTCGCCGCAAAGTTGGCACTGCCCCAAGCCCTGCACCAAACAAGAGTTATGGAGGGGGTTGTTTTTAGTCGTTTTTACGGCACGGTTAGAAAGGAGAAGCCTAAGAACATGTAGATGATTGGCTCCAAGTCAATCAGAAATGTTGCCAAAAAGAACGCCAGACCGTTCAGGCGGCGATAAAACAAGAGATAAAATGGAAGGGCGAGAAAGAGATGGAACGGCGTTAGAGGCAAAATGTTCCTCTCTAGAGCTTGCGGCTCATTATGTAGGCGTCTTCTCCGTTGGCGTAGTACCCGTGCACTACACGTGAGATTTCGAAGCCGACTTTCTTGTAGAGACCTACAGCGGGTGTGTTGCTGACCCTCACCTCGAGGTAGCATTCTTTAGCCTTGTAAACGCTCATGCCAGCTGTGGCCTCTTTCATGAGCGCCGTTCCGATGCCCTTGCGGCGGTGTTCGGGTAAGACCGCTACAGAGATGACATGTCCTTTTTTTGAGATTCCCAGCAGTCCAAAGTCGGGCAGTCCTGTTTCGACTCGGCACATGACGTAGCCTATGATTTCGTTTTCTTCTTCGGCTATTATGAAGGTCTCTGGGAAGCGCTCGTAGAGGTCCATGAAGAAGTAGGTTGAGTAGTTCTCTGGGAGGCACTTCTTGTTCACGTACACGACCCTGTCTAGGTCCTCGGGTCGAAACCGCCTCAGCGTGTAGGAGGTCTGCACCATGAAGGGTCAACCCGCAAGAAATGGTTGTTTGGGAGTTTAAGCGTTTTGGATTGAGAATCCTCATTCCGCAGTGGCGGTCTTGACGATGGGCAGGGTTAGGTTTCCGTGGGGCATCACCCAGACTTTCCCGTCTTTGCCAACCGTGTCGAAGGCGTCTCTCAGTGCGTCGTTCACCGTCCTAGCCGTTCTAAGCTTGAACACACCTGCGGCGTAGTAGTCTGGCATGGTTGAGACGAGGATTATCTGCACCCTCTGTAACGCCTTGAGCAGGTAGTAGGCTTTGTGTCCGCCCAGCCTAAAGCGCCTCTTTATCTCCGTCTCCATCTCCTTCAGGTCTTTGAACCTCGTCACCCAGTCGAGAAAGACCTCGCTTCCGTGTCCTTCAAGGCATTCTGCGACCCACACTACGACTCCGCCCCTCTTCACCGCCTCTAGGGCGTTGTCGACTCCCTTGTGCGCTTGATACAGGTTGACGTCGAAAGGATGCCCGCCTGGACTGACCACAACTACGTCGGCTCTGCGCTCAACAGGAACCTTGTACATCTCGTCGACGAGTTTCACTCCCTCGCTGAAGGCTTGCTCCAACTCGCCGGCGAAGGCTCGAACCAGCTCCAGTTTGCTGTTGGTGACGATGTTCACGATGAAGTCCGCCTTCGCCAGCTTCGCCGCCTCCACCATGTCCACGTGGACCGGGTTGCCTTCGAGCACTCCTGTTCGGGCTCTTGAGTCGAGAATCATGGCGTGGTTGTGCTGAATGGTTTCGGCGCCGGAAACAGCTGGTAGAACGCTCTTTCTTCCCCCTCCGTAACCAGCGTAATAGTGAAGCCCGATGTCTCCCGTCAGGACTTTTACGTCGGCTTCTGCGAAAAACCTGTTCACGTAAACCTTTGTCCCAAAAGTCTTCGTCTTTCCCAAGAAAGGCAGGTTTTTGACATTGCAGTCGTGGCTGACGGCTTTCACTCGTCTCAGTGTTTCTTCGCCTACTAAGGTCTCCATTTCTTCAGGCTTGACCGCTCGGTGGGTGCCGCAGCCGAAGATAACCGTCACGTCCTCGTCTTTAACCCCAGCCCTGTTCAACTCGTCCAGAACCGGCGGAACTATTACGTGGCTGGGTGTGGCTCTGGTCATGTCGTCTACGACTATGGCTACTTTGTCTCCAGACTTTGCGATTTCGCTCAAACGCTTGGTTCCTATAGGCTCGCTTAGTGCTCTTTCAACCTCTGCACGCGAATCTTTCACTTCAGCCTTTTCCCTCGGCTCTATGGTGCCCAAAAAATTTCTCGCAGAAATCCGTGCACAGACCTCAGTCTTTCCGTAAGGAAGCCACACGTCAACCATTAAAAGCCCTTCTCAATGGATTGTAAAGGTTAGTCAAATATCATTTAAGCATAACGGAAACCGCGCTGAAGCCTTTTCCCCTCTTTCCCGAGAGGAGCTAGAAAGACAAATTAAATCGTGCAAACATCACTGCTTGAGAGGTCAAAGTCTTGCCCGACTGGCTAGAAGTCCTACAGTCCTGCTCCGAAAGGATGAGGAAAGAGATTCTCACACTGTTTGGTTCGAAAGAGGCAAAACTTGGATTCAGAAGAGGCGCGGGCGGCGACATCATGAAGAAGATAGATTTGGCCGCGGAGAATGCCCTCATTCAGACCTTGGCAGCACGCAATGTTTCTTGCACCCTCATAAGCGAAGAAACCGGAGTGAAGGAGATAGGTCCCGAGCCCTCCAGTTGGTATGTTACCACCGACCCGCTGGATGGAACAACCAATGCCCTGAGGGGGCTGCCCTTCATCGCTGTTTCATTGGCTGGTTCTGAGCAACCATACCTTCGAGATGTGGAAGTCGGTGTCGTTTCAGACCTGATTCACAACGTCACCTACACCGCGAGAAGGGGTGGTAAGGCTTTCAAGAATGGAGTCGAGATTCAGCCCTCTCAGACTTCCTCGCTGGAGGAGGCGGTCGTTGGCGTTGACTTCAACACCTTCAAGGCGGGGGAACTCGTCTCCAAACTCATCATGGTGTTGGAGAAGACGAGACACCTGCGCCACTTTGGAGCCAACGCTCTCGAACTCTGCTACGTGGCTGACGGCTCAACCGACGCCTTCATCGACCTGAGGGGCAAGTTGCGAGTCACCGACGTCGCCGCTGCTTATCTCATTCTGCGTGAGGCTGGAGGAATAATGGTCACGCCGGAAGGAGACGAATTGAATGTTCCGCTAGATGCTTCCCAGCGCGTGTCGTTCATCGCAGCCGCCAACCCAGCCATCTACGGCAAGATTAATCAAACCATAGCCCTGGCTTCCACGAGATGAGGAGCGAACGGAAGGTTTTGCTGTCGCCTATCCCGCCCTTTCCAGCCTTGCTGATAAGGAGGGGCAGAGAACGCGTTCTGATTGTGGCGGACCTGCACATCGGCTGGGAGGTAGCCTTGGCTCAGGAGGGCATCCACGTTCCCTCTCAGACGCCCAAGATGCTGAGCAAACTGCTCCAACTGATAGACTTGACCAAACCAACCCGCCTCTTCTTTCTGGGCGACGTGAAACACACCATAGCAAGAGTGGAGCTGGAAGAGTGGCGTGACATACCAGACCTCTTCGAAGCCATGGGCAAGAAAGTGGACGACATCCAAGTCATCTTAGGCAACCATGACGGAAACCTGGAGCCACTGCTACCCGAAACCGTCAAGATTCTGCCGTCCACGGGCGTCGCCTTAGGAGATGTGGGACTTTTTCATGGACACGCGTGGCCTTCACCAGAACTGCTAGGGTGTCGCAGCTTTGTTATTGGGCACATTCATCCTACAGTTGCTTTTCGTGACCCATTGGGTTTTCGGATAACCGCCCAGGTCTGGGTCAAAGCCAGACTCAACGGCGAAAGGTTTGCAAAGGCGCTTTTGAAGAGTTCGGGCATGAAAGTGGATTCGAATGTTGCTAAGTTTCTGCGTCAGCGCTTCAATGTGAGGCTGAGCGCTGCTCAGTTGTTTATCATGCCCTATTTCAACGAGTTTCTGGGCGGTCGTCCAATCAACAGAAAGAGCGGAGAGAGATACGCGAGGTCGATTGAATACCTCGGTCCAGTTCTGCGGTCTGGGAACGTTGACATGGGCAATGCGGAAACCTATCTCTTGGATGGAACTTTTTTGGGAACGGTTGACCAACTCAAAAGCCTAAGTTGATCGAAGAAGGGAGCTGATAAGCCGTGAAAGCCCTTGGAACGGATGTTTTGTGCACTGCCTTTGACAGTTTTGATGGGCAGAAGGATTTTCCAGAAATCTTAATTAGATACAATTACACATCGTTGTAAACTTTTAGGGGAAAGAGAAAATGAGGCTAGAGAGATTAACTGGAGTCCCCTTTATCGTGCTTCTCATGTTGATGCAAGGCGTGGCATTCACTCTCGCTTCTGTTACTGCAAGCCCTAGTAGAATCGTGCCGTCGGAAGAGACGCTTGGAATTTTCGACTTCATAGAGGGTCTCTCTTCGGGTTCGGTCGTTGTTCACAGTTTAGACTATCCTCCATCAGCAGTGCCCGAGTTGCAGCCCCAGGCAGAAGCGGTTCTGTTTCATTGCAAACAAAAGGGACTGAGAAATGTAATAGTCGCCTTCTGGCCGCAAGGTGCTCCGTTATCTCTTACAGCAGCGAGAAAGGTTTACGGTGACGCCTTTCCAAGTGTTCCCGAGTATGGACAAGACCTCGATGGCGGCGTAGTGTTAATCGGCTACATTCCAGGAGGCTCTATAGGAATGTCGTCGTTTGCCTCAGACGTGTGGGCAACGATAGGCGTAGACCACTTTGGGACACCCTTCACTGACCTACCGCTAATGGATAGAGTGAGGAATGCAACCGATTTCGGCTTCTGGATGGATTTCACGGTTGGAACCCCGGGTGCTGTTCAAGCCATCATGTATGTAAGTGGTCCTTATGGGGTTCCAGTAGGCGCGGGGGCTACGGCGGTAGCGGTTCCAGAACTCATGCCATATTACAACGCAGGTCAACTAGTTGGTGTGCTGAAGGGGTTGGCAGGCGCTACTGAATATGAGTATCTCCTCTTGCTACATTATACATACGAACCAAGCCTTGTACCTTACCTGCTCGGAGTCAAAGTTGGCGTCTGGGTTGAATACGGCGATTTTGTTACCACATGGGAGTCTGAAGATCCCAGCGCGTCTCCTCCCCAGACTCTAATCGACGCTAATAATACACTGTGGTCTAGGAACATCGTTCAATTGGTTTCAGGCGTGAACGTTACATTTCAAACAATAATTCATTACGAGAACGACACAGAACAAACAATCATGCGCTCACTGAATGTGGACAGTGGCGATGGCAACGGCACTTTCTGGTTTATTCTAACGTGCATGGAACCAAGCGATATGATATACACAAACAATGGGTACCCTGTAAACGAAACAACGTCGCGAACCTACGCCAGCTTCACCAGAGATGTAAACCATCTAAGCATCACCCAGATTTCCGCCACACACAACTCATCTGAGAACCTCTATTGGGACAAAATTACCGGGACACTGACCGAATGGACAGTTCAGGAAAGCCTCTTGGACAATGGGTACATCACTTCTTGGTCAACCTCATTCAAAATGGTCGACACCAATCTCTGGAAGACGATAAACGTGCCAACTGATTATCCTACCATTCAGGAGGCTGTGGACGAGGCTGTTCCTGGGGACACGGTGCGCGTTGCTGCTCGTGTGTATAACGAAACTGTAGTCATTCGCAAGTCCATGACGCTTCTTGGAGAAGATAGAGAAACAACGGTCATTGATGGTGGCGGTGTAGAAGCTGTAGTCAAGATTCCCGCGAGTTACGTCATTGTTAGTGGATTTACGATAAAAAATGGTGCCAGAGGCGTTTCTACAAGTGGGTACTTCCAGCGTGCCATAAATATCAGCAAAAACATTGTGACTTTAAACACGGAACTCGCAATATATTTGGGATATTCTCGCAAAAACACGGTTAGTGACAACGTTATATCTTTGAACGGAGCGGGCATCTTGTTATACCGTTCCAACGAAACTGCCATCCTACGCAATGAAATAACCAAAAGCGGCTATTTCGGTTCAGGCTATTACAGCAGTTATTTCGGTCTTTGGCTGGCTGCATCCCGCAACAACACACTAAGAAATAACAGACTCAGTGATAACCTCTACAATTTTGCAATGACTGGAGTTTTACTTCTAAACTATGTTCAAGATATAGATACTTCAAACGTCATAGACGATAAGCCCATGCTATACCTGCTCAACCAACACAACGTCATCATCGATTCTTCAACATTCCCTGAAGTTGGATACCTCGCAATCATAAACTCTACCCACATCCATGTAAGCGACATACACCTAACCAGAAACATGCAGACATTCTTGATTGCCTACACAAACAGTTCCACTGTAAGCAATGTAGTTCTCTCACACAATGATTTAGGCATACGGCTTGAAGGCTCTCACGACAACGTTATCTCAAACTGCACATTTCAAGGGGACACAGGAATGTGGATTCGGTGGTATTCTCACGGAAACGACATCACATCGAATGTTTTCGCTAACAGTAGCATATCACTCAGTGGGGTGGATGACAACCGCGTCATAGGCAACATCATTGAAAACTGCAGTTGGGTTGGAGTTGATCTATCCAGTTCTCACAACAATGTCATTGCAAGAAATAACGTTATTAACAATGCGCAAGGTGGCATCAGCCTATCGGCTAGTAATGGCAACGTGATCAGTGATAACACAATTGAAAACAACGGCTGGTACACTTTCGACACCTATGAATTCATCATGGGAGGGCTTAGCCTATGGGAGTCCAACACCAACATAATCAGACAAAACAACATATCGGAAAATAGGTATGGCATCATCACGTGTCAAAGCAACAACAATGAGATCTACCACAACAACTTCACCGATAACACGTATCAACTCTACGACGCTTCATGGGACCCATGGTATCCTGGGTATCCTTCAACAAACACATGGGATGATGGTTACCCTTCTGGCGGCAATTTTTGGAGCAATTACACGGGCGTAGACTTGTACAGCGGTGTCGATCAAGACCAGACGGGCAGCGACGGAATAGGGGATACACCACAATTAATTGACGTATACAACTGGGATCGCTATCCCCTCATGGCTCCATACAGCCCGCTCAGCGTCACTTGGAACGGAAAAACCTACCCGATCGAAGTGTCCAGCAACTCCACAATAACAGAATTCTCCTTCAACCAATCAACCAAATCGATAAGTTTCAAAGTTGGTGGCCCGAACGGCACTACTGGCTTTTGCAATGTAACCATTCCGAAAGAACTACTTGACGCTGCCCTAGGAGAATGGATAGTCTTGGTTGATGACACCGCCCCAGCAGACCTAACCATTTCATGGAATGCCACTCACACGTTCATCTATTTCATCTACACTCACAGCGTCCACATAGTCGAAATCATCGGTACCCAGGTTGTACCAGAATCCCAGCCAACCATGATTCCGCCACTACTCATGCTTCTATCCCTAATCACAGTTGCGCTAGCAAAGAGAAGAGTCCTAGGAAAACACAAACCCAGCCAAAAACTCTCATTTCTTACTCATTAAGCTTCGAAAGAACAAGCGCAAAGATACGGATATATCACCCAAAGACTCTTGTCTATTCGAGGCGTAGAGTTTTGGCTAGGAGGATCCGCAGGCCTAGACCCTTCGACAGCGCGGAGTGCAAGACCTGCTCGCTGAAGGGAAGCACCTACTGCTGGAGGCAATGCCCCTACAACACCTGGCGGCAGAGACAAATCGAGTGACAAAGGCTTGAAGGTTTTAGGTTTAATATCAGACACGCACATACCATCCCGCGCGAAGACCATTCCCCCAAAAGTGTTCGAAATCTTTAGGGACGCATTCTTCATTCTGCACGCGGGCGACCTCACTCAACTCAATGTCCTCACAGAGTTGGAGCGTTTGGCGCCCGTTGTGGCTGTTCATGGAAACATGGATGGCAAGGATGCTGTGGAGAGGCTTCCTAGAGTGAACTCCGCGGAGGTTGAAGGCTGGAAAATCGGGTTGACTCACAGCCTAGGCATATTTGTTAGACCGCCACAGATGAGAAAAGCAATGCAACAGAACAACTTCGATATACTTGTTTTTGGGCACACTCATAGACCAATGGTCAAGTGGGAAGGCAAGGTTCTCTTCATCAACCCCGGAAGCCCGACAAACCCGTTGCCTCCCTTCCTAGTCAAGCCGACGATAGGCTTGCTGAGAGTTTCACGAGAAAAGATCGAGCCAGAGATTATCAAACTCTAGACGTGCTCTTACTTTCACCGTGCTCTCTCCAAGCCCCGCCTTTACGTTGCGTCGACTGATTTAAATTCGCGCGGTCTAACCGACCAGTTGGGGTTAGGCTATGAGTAGGCTGAGCGAGAGCTGCAGAAACCCGTGGAACGACAACTGCAGAAACAGCGACATAGAACTCTACATCTACTACAAGAATAAGGTGTTACCCATCTGCCGCCACTGCTGGAGACAAATCGCAGACAAGGACTTGGAATGGTGAAAACCATGCTGAGATTCGACCTGAACTCAGCTCGCTCCCACGTTGGGCGCAAAGTCAACCTTCACCTCAGAGACGGCTCTGTCATAGTCAACGTGCTCGTGGTAGACGCAACTCCAAGAGAAGACAGCCACAGTCGAAGCGCCCTGTATTTTATAACGCCAGAGAAGAAAACAATGAGGATCCCGGTGAGAGAGATAGAGTGGGCGGAGCGCTTGGACACCCACCTACTCATAGCCTAACAGAACGCATCAATCCTATCAATAACACCTCTGAAAAATCTCTAACCTTTTTTGGTAATCCCTGTTTTCAAACTCTTTGCAGAAGGTTTCGCTCTGCCTTGGATTTCCCTTTCAGGACTCTCTCCTTTGATCTGTTCTTGAACCTTGTTCCAGTGAGCCTTGTTTAGGAGGCAGCCTGGGTCAGGGGCGAGTATGTCTCTGAAGTAGTTGTACGCCCTCGCTCTGCATCCTCCACAGGTGTATCGGTACTGGCATTCCCCACAGTTTGGGTCTAGCTTGTCCTTGTCCCTGAGAGCCAGCAACAGTTCGGAGTGGCGCCAGACGGTTTCAAAATCGTCCTTGAAGAGGTTGCCTACCTTGACCGATTCCTCATGGGGGAAGAAGACACATGGGAAGATGTCGCCGTTTGGTTCAAGAGACATGTAGAATCGGCCGGCACCACAGCCACCGATGAACTCCGCCAAGCGCTTGAGTGCGCCGGGCAGTCTCGGGTTGTAGAAGTGGGTGGGAACCACGTAGCCGCCAGTTTCGCACGTTGTGGTTGGCTGAGCCTCAATCTCTTGGGCGATTCGCGCAAACTGAGGAGCCGTTGACAACACGTTGATGCCGCCGCCTACTCTCATCTTGTTCCAGCAGACCCTCAGAATGCTCTCCCTCTCCTCCGGCGTCAAATCGGACCCTATTATGTCCGCTCCTCTGCCAGTCGGCACGAAGTTGTACAGCATGAACCAGCTGACGCCCAGCTCCCTCGCAAAGTCAATCATTCTGGGAATCTCCTCGTAGTTGAAGCGGGTTGCGGTGGCGGCCATCTCTATGAACAAATCCTCGGCAACGCAGTTCTTGATCCCCTGAACAGTTTTCTTAAAGGCTCCTGGAACGCCTCTGAACCTGTCGTGGGTTTCGGAGTTCAATCCGTCAAGGCTTATTTGAGCGAACTGAAGCCCAGCTCTCTTGAACTCCTGCACCTTTCTGCGCGAGGCGAACACAACGGCGTTTGTGGCTATCGCCGTATACATGCCGCAGTCGGTGGAGTGCTTAATCAATTTCACGATGTCGGGGCGAATCGTGGGCTCTCCTCCAGAGAAGGCGAGTATGAGCACGCCAGCGTCTGCGAGGATGTCAATCCCTTTGAGAGCCTCTTCTGTTGACAGTTCGTCCTCTCCGCGTGTGCCAGCGTCCTCGTAGCAATGGAGGCACCTAAGGTTGCACGCCTTTGTTATGTTCCAGACAACCTGGAACGGAGCGCCGGGAACATAGGGGTGGCGGACACCAAACCACGCAATGCCTCTGATGACGTTCAAGAGCCCCCTGCGCCAATACGGGTCTCTGAACTTCTCCTTCAGCTGTTCGTCGGTTATTCCGAAGGCTCGACAAGCTACACCGAGGATAGGTGAAATGAGTCTCCGTGAAAGTCTACAATAGAGGCAGGCGTCTTGTCTCACACCCACGTAGAGTTCAAGCGCCACCTCCAGCCTGTTTCCGCCGTCTTTTCGGCAGTCTTTAGAGAGCGCCTTCAGAACATTTCTCGTTAAGGGATTGTCGGCGACGGTCTTGAATGTCTGGAGCGTCCCAACCGTGCCAGCGCTCTCACCCATAAACCCTTCACCAACACAGCCCAACAAATGAATTCTAATCACTTAGCCTCTTAAATCTTGAGTGCCTCGCAGTGCTCTGCCTTTTTTCATTTTATGAAAACCTCGATGCATCTCCCTCAACAAAAAACGACGGCTAAAAAACAAGCCAAATCGTTAACGGGCCTCCACGTCGAATCAAGACGTGGTAGGAGTTAACTGAAACTTATGAAGGGTTTTTGGCAGCGCATTCCCAGCATGTTTAAAGCAAGCCTTGTGGAGGCCCATTGTCTGAGACTAGCATTTTTGCGTAAAAAACTTGCTAAGACTCTGAAATATACCAAATTAATATGCTGTTGTGCCCTTGCCTCAGATTATGAAAGGTTGTACTCCTAATCAAACATATTTGGAGTAGATTGCATCAGAAAATTTGACATAAGCAATGAATTTTTGCTTTAGATGAAAAATGCGCTTAGACAAAAAAGGGGAGGTTGATAGGGTTTTTCCTCTGCGGTCCTTTTAGACTTCTGGCTTTTAGAGACCTGTCGCTGCGTCTGCTTGAATTATGCCAGCGCCAGTTGCATCTGCAGCCCAGAGGAACGCGTAGATAACTCCACTTGGCCATCTGACCCAGTTGTAGGCAAATGGATACCCCAGTATCGCCGATGGCAGGCTTGTTGCGGTGCCTTTGATTATGGCTTCCACTTGAGGTTGTGTCCAAGTTGGGTGCTTCTGTAGTATTAATGCGCAGACGCCTGCGATGTGTGGCGTTGCCATGCTGGTGCCGCCAACAAACCAGTAGTTTGGTGGCGGTGTATTTGGATTCCAGGGATATCCCTGAGCCCACCAAGGAATGTGCTGATATCCGAAAGTGTCGCCTGGATATGGACCGAGAACCCAGCTTCCAGGGGCTACCGCGTCTAGTTCCACGGTGTAGCCTGGGAAGTCAGGGTTGACATATTCTCTGCTACTAAAATAGGAAATGTATGATATTTGGTCTTCCACGTCTTCAGCAACGTCTTGGTACCACCATGTACGGGGTCTAGGTTGTGGCCATGGTTCCCATTCGCCAGTTCCGGGATACAGTGGATATCCTCTCAAGGCTTGCCTACCTTTTGTTATCACTCCCATACCCCAGCCGCTTGAGCCAGCAGAGATGACTTGTGGATAACCACCAGGCCAGTCCATGATCCAATCCCAAGTCGGGGCTCCTGTGGGAGCAGCTGGCCAACCCATAGGTCTGCCTCTGTTCCCTGCAGCCGCGACCACTATGACTCCCTTGCTTATGGCGTAGTCAATCGCATCCTCAATGATGTCGGTTGGTTCTGGCGCACCTATGCTCATGTTTATGACTATTTTGATTCCTTCCCTTTCTGCTAAGTCTGCGATGTAGTTGATGCCAGCGGCAACCATCAGGTCTGTGCCGAACACGTCACCTTCTAGGCCTTCATACGTGTCTAGAACCTTCACGGGAATGATCTTTGCCTTGGAAGCAACTCCTCTGACGTATTGTCCGTAGTAGCTGTATCCTATTATTGTGCTGGTTACGTGTGTGCCGTGGGCAAGTTTTCCAAGGAACGTTGTTTCCTGAACAATACCGCTATAGACGATTTCATTCGGGTAATCAGGACTTCTGTAAACGTTTTCATAGAAGCCTATGCCGTACTCTGTAGCAATTCTTTCCTCTGGGAAATAATCTTTCCAGTTGGCAACGAGCCCTGTGTCTAGGATTGCAACATAAATGCCCTCTCCGTCATACGATGTTTTCTCAACATCAATTATGTCAAGGTCCCAAGTCCAGGTGCCACCACTGAAGTCTGGGGGGTAATCTGCGAAGTTTGGTGTCTCCGCGGTGTAATCGTCTGGGAGATATTCTTCACAGGGGTACCTGAACAACACTGGCTTTCGTGACCGAGGGGCGGATGCAGTTGAAACCCAAAGCGCAGACACAACTAGAACCATTGTTAAAGCAGCAAACACAATCTTCGGTCTGTTCCTCATTCTTTCCATTCTCCTCTAGTTTTACGGTGCCTTTTTATTGTCTCCATTTCTGGATTTGAGTTTTATGGAACTTTATTCTAGAGAGATAAGCGAAACAAGATGTTCGCACTGAACAATTACGAGAAAATCAATTGAGGGATGCCTAAGAAATTTTTTTGGAAATCCCCGTACAGGAACCTTCTTCGGATTGCCCTAAACCACTAATACAGACCGTTGCCAGACGAAAGCTTGAAGACGTTTCGAGAACCTTGACTTGTTCAGAACAACGGCTCACTCCTCAACCCTGTTTCTCAAGATTCCAATATCTTGGATTTCTATCTCCACTACATCACCGGGCGACAAAAACTTAGGCTTCGGCTTCATGAACTTGGCTACGCCTGCCGGTGTTCCGGTGGCTATTGTGTCGCTTGGCTCAAGCGTCATGACACGGCTGATGTGATGCACTACCTCGTAGACGTTGAAGACCATGTTTGTGGTGGTTGAGTCTTGTCTCAGTTCGTTGTTCACTTTGGTTCGGATTTTCAAGTTGCCTACGTCTTTGACTTGGTCGGCTGTGGTTACGCACGGTCCCATGGGAGCGAAGGTGTCGAAGCTCTTGGCTCTCGTCCACTGCTTGTCTCTGAACTGGAGGTCTCTGGCTGAGACGTCGTTGAAGGCGGTGTAACCGAAGATGTGGTCCTTAGCGTCTGAGACCTCGATGTCTTTTCCCCTCCTGCCGATCACGATGGCTAATTCTGCCTCGTAGTCCAACTCGTGCACAAAACTCGGTTTTACTATTGGCTGGTCGGGTCCGATTATGGCTGTTCGAGGCTTCATGAAGATGATGGGCTCGTCTGGTAGGCTGGTCCCCTGCTCAGCTGCGTGGTCTCTATAGTTCAAGCCTAAACAGACGATTTTTGGTGGAGAGGGTAGAGGCGCCAAGACTTGGATGTCGCTCAGCCTCATTTTGGCTTCTCTTACTTCAGCCTGTGTTGCGTCGCATTTCAACTTCTCTATCGAACGCAATCCTTTCATGCCGAGAAGTATCAAACCATCGAGCGTAGCAGGAAGAGAAACCCTCAGAGCGCTGGCCAGAGTTGGCAGAGACAAAACTCCGTCGTCTGTCAAGATTCCGTAGGACTCTCGGTTTGAGTGAAGAAAGCGAACCAGTTTCATGCCGTTCCTCTCTCAAGTTCGGTCTGAGTTTAGACTGATAACGATGTGTAGTTATGTATTTATCGTTTCGAGGACTAATGTTTGACAGAGGACAGCGACAAATGTCCACCGCACCGTCTGGCAGATTCGTGATTCAGAAACACCAGGCGACTCACCTGCACTACGATTTTCGGTTGGAGATGGACGGCGTGTTGAAGAGCTGGGCTGTGCCTAAGGAACCTCCGACAACTCCAGGTGTCAGAAGGTTGGCCGTTCAGGTGGAGGACCACGCCTTGGACTACATAGACTTTGAGGGAGCAATCCCAGAGGGCATGTATGGAGCGGGAACGGTTCAGGTATGGGACAAGGGCACTTACACTCTCAAAAGCAGAACGGAGAAGATAATCGAGTTCACGCTTCACGGAGCCAGACTCAGGGGCGACTACGCCCTTGTCAACTTCAGAGAGAACAACTGGCTACTCCTTCGCAAGAAGACCTAGAGAGAGTTGGGAGTGCACCTCTAAGACCTTGGCTCCGATATACGCCCACTTGTCTAGCCAGTCGTTCAAGGTTTCTTGACAAAGATACCTAATTCTGCAGTTTAGAAACACGTGGTCAGTAAAAAATGGAAAATTGTAGAGGACTCAATGGTTCTCATGTTCATGTGGTCCTTGCTCTCGCTTGTTCATAGCTTGCACTATGCATTATTTTGCTGCTCGTTAGAAAACTTTCAGTCTATGAGACTCTGAGACTATCAAGACTCTCAATATCGTCTTCTTTCTCTTCTCTTCGCCCAGCAGTCACGGCAGTACACTGGTCTGCTCGGGTCGGGCTTGAATGGAACTTCGCATTCTTTGCCGCAGTCGGCGCAGACCGCCTTGTGCATCTCTCTGGGCTCTCTTCTATACGCCATCTCTCTAATTCACTCCTTTTTTTTGGTTCAACAAGAATCCGATTTTCAAAATCAGTTCTTGTATGTGCCCTATATCATAGAGGCTTCTGCTTATAACCTTTTATCATGAAGATAAGAGATAACTTAAGGCAGGTGAAGAAGTCGGTGAGGAAGCGACTACTTATCACATACTACAGTGGGACTGGCAACACCAAAAAGATGGCTGAAGCAATCGGCAAAGGAGCCAAACAGCTCAAAATCACGGTGAAGTTGAAAACGGTTGAGGAATGCAGCCTCAACGACTTGGCTGAAGCCGACGGAATCGTGATAGGCTCACCCACATATTTCAGCAACGTTTCGTGGCAAGTGAAGAAGCTCATCGATGAGTCAATAGCCCTGTATAGAGAAGAGCGTCAACTGAGAGACAAGGTTGGCGGATGTTTCACATCCTCAGGAACGCGCAGGGACGGCGAAGACTGCATCAGAATGCTACAAATAGCGTTTGGCTTCCATCACAAACTGAAAATGGCGCCTGGAATCGTACGCGTGTCAGATGACAGCGAAGGGGAAGTCTCTAAGATGTGCCAGGAATACGGAATGAAGATCGCCAAACAAATCCTGTGATAGGCTTTCTTTGCATATGAGAATTAAAGTACGGTGAGTTGCTTGACGAAAAATGCCGTGCTTTTCGAGTTAATAGCGGTGATGGTTATAGCTCAGTTTGTGTTCTGGTTTGTTCCCGAGTTTAAATTCACCTACACTCTTTTACCCTTTCTTTATATTGCGGTGGAACGGCGACTCCGCCACCGCTCTTGGGAAGAGTTGGGTTTCAAGCGTCAAGGGTTTCGCAGCGATCTGAAAGCCAACTGGCACTTGTTTGTGTTAGTGGCTGTTGTCATCCAGCTCGTAGTAGTTTTGGGGAGTCGACTCTGGTATCCCGAGTTATATATGCGCTTTTGGAGCAGGGTTGAGTTTTTGGCTGAGGGCTACGGTCGATTCGCTCCAGTGTTTATGTTTGTGCCACTCATAACCTTGTCGATTTTTCTAGAGGAACTCGTCTTCAGAGGATTCGTCCAAGAAAGACTAAGCTGGTTCGTCAATAGATACTCTGCCCTAATCATTGCATCCGTCGTCTTTACGCTATCTCATTTTGCGGTTGGTCGATTGGACGTGGTGATCACCGACATGTTATTGGTGTTTTTAGATAGCTCTTTATACGGCTTGATATACGCACGATCCCGAAATCTCTTGTTAGCCTGGGGAGCTCACCTCGTAGCAGACTATGTTGACCTAATCCTAATGTTTCTGTAGAACGCGTGGATTCTGGGTCATACAAGATCACAGCATTTCAGAAATAGACTGCCAAGCTGATGACGGATTCTGCAAAAGCTTAAGAGCGCTTTGAATCTCAAACACGGATGAACCGAATTGAAAGCCGCCGTGTATTACAGTCCCCAGGACATCAGAATAGAAGACTTGCCAAAGCCGAAAATCGGAACAGACGAAATCCTCGTCGAGATGAAGGCTTGCGGAATATGCGGCTCCGACCTCATGGAGTGGTATCTGAAAGGCCGGGCTCCACTCGTCCTCGGACACGAACCCGCGGGCGTGGTCGCTGAGACAGGGAGAGACGTTGAGGGGTTCAGACCGGGCGACAGGGTTTTTGTGCATCATCACGTGGCTTGTCTGAAGTGTCACTACTGTGGCCGAGGCGATTACACGATGTGCCCTCAGTTCGGGAAGACGCACATTGAGCCAGGCGGTTTCGCCCAGTGTTTTAGGGTGCCATCTCCAAACCTGAGAATTGACACGTTGAAACTTCCCGACAACCTCTCCTACGAGGAAGCCACGCTCATCGAGCCGATTGGCTGCTGCATCAGAGCCCAGAACAAGTGCAAGATTCAGGCTGGGGATTCGGTAGCCATAGTTGGCGCTGGTCCCTCTGGGTTAATCCACGCCATGCTCGCACGCATCGCAGGCGCTGGTCAAGTCATCGTGAGCGACCTCGTTGACTACAGATTGACAGCGGCTAAGAGACTCGGAGCCGACTTGGCGCTGAATCCGCTGAGAAAAAACCTTTACAGAAAAGTGAAAGAAGCCACCATGGGCAGGGGCGCAGACGTTGTTATAGTCACTGCTCCAAGCGTCAAGGCTTTGTCGGAGGGCGTCAGAATCTGCAGAGGCGGTGGAACCCTCTGTCTCTTTGCGCCCACTCAGCCCGGCGAGTACGCTCACGTTCGTCCTCACAGGCTGTTCTTCTCGGAAATCAAGGTCGTTCCTTCCTATTCAACCTCTCACGTTGAGACAAGAGCAGCCTTGGAGTTGTTGAGTTCTGGAAAAATCAAGGCTGGGGAGCTGATAACGCATCGTTTTCCGCTGTACCGCGTTCGGGAGGCGTTCAAGACCGCCGCCGAGGGCAAGGAATGCCTAAAAGTCTTGGTTCTGAATCAATGATTATTGAATGCCATGGGCTTTTGGGTTATCTAATTAGATACTCTAGATGTTTTTTGCTCTCTTTGATTTCTCTTTCATTTCCATTAATCTCGAGAGTAAGCCAACCCTCATATTCGACTTGACGCAGCATTCTTATTAAGTGGAGGAAATCGATTTTTCCCTGTCCAATCGGAAGGTGAGTTGCTTTCCAAACGTCTCCACCCAATGTTGCGTCATGAATGTGGACATCGAATAACCTTTTGTCTAATGCCTGAACAACCTCATCGAGATTAAACCCCGCTTGAAACAAATGTCCTACTTCGAGCAAGACGCCTAGTTTTGCTGGAGGAAAGCGAGAAATGAACTGCGTGAAGTCATGTAAACCGTTGAAGATGAAAGGATGATAGCAGAAGGATTCCAAAGCCACTTGGATTCCGTTAGCGGACGCAAATTTTACTTCTTCCGTGACAAGTTTAAGGAAGCGAGTCTGCGCTCTCGGCTGAAGTGCCTTGTCTCGAATGCCCTTTGTCATAAAGAATGGAGGATGAAACGACACCAGAGTAGATGAGATGTCTAGGCAGAGTTCGGTGCCACTGTGCATTTCCTTCTGAACTCTTTCATACTCCTTTTGTGTCGCAGCGAATTTTTCTGCGTCGTAACGTCCTCCAACATGCACATTACTTTCCATGCCACATTGGTCAAGCACCCTCTTCAAACCTTTAGCATCAATGTCTACAAAGCTCCAGAGTGGACCGACTTGAAAGCATTTAAAACCTAAAGAAGCCGCTTTCCGAATAAGCCTGAAAAGTTCGTTATTAGAATGTGGAGGCTTCGATTTGAAAAAGCCCTCAGGTGCTGAATGCAAAGTTACTTTCATGCTTTATCCCTTTAACGTACTTTAATCCGACTCTTATCTTCTATGTAAAAGCCTTTGTTGTGGAAACAATAATATCCATCCCAATCTTATTATACCGTTCAAATATTGCAACTTGCAGTCGTGATGTTAATTGTCTAAAGAAAAAATGAGAGCCGCCATGTTGTACGGAGTTAAGGACCTTCAAATTCAAGACATTGACATGCCTGAAGTTGGATATGGCGAGATTCTAGTTAGGGTGAAGGCTGCAACCACGTGTGGAACCGACCTCAAAATATATCAGCGAGGCTACGTAGGCGGCGTGATAAAGCTGCCAACGGTTTTTGGGCATGAGTGGGCAGGAGACATAGTAGAAGTCGGCGAAGGAGTAACATGGCTTAAGAAAGGCATGAGAGTGCGTGCAGGCAACAGTTCACCCTGCCTCCGCTGTTACATGTGTCAGAAAGGCAGATACAACCTCTGCGAAGACATGATGTGGCTGTGGGGCGCCTACGCCGAGTACATCAAGGTTCCAAGCCGCATAGTTATGCTCAACACGCAGGTGATACCAAACCACGTAACCTATGAAGAGGCTGCTGTCGCGGAACCGCTTGCCTGCGTGCTTCATGGAGTAGAAGAGGCAAGGATGAAATTAGGCGACACTGTGGCTATAATAGGCGCGGGACCAATTGGTCTCCTTCACTTGCTCACTGTCAAGAAGATGGGCGCAGGTAAGATAGTCGTGAGTGACACCATCGATGAGCGACTGCACTTAGCCCGAGAACTCGGAGCTGATGAGACCGTGAACGCCAAACGTGAAGACACTGCTGAGAGAACAAAACAAGTGACAGGCGGCTACGGGGCAGACGTGGTGATTGAAGCCATAGGCACGCCAGCCACTTGGGAGCAAGCCCTCAAAATGGTCAGGAAGGGTGGAACAGCCCTGATGTTCGGGGGATGCCCACCCGAAACTCAAATCAAAGTTGGCACAGAGCAGCTTCACTACGGAGAAACCACTGTTCTTGGAACTTTTCATGCAGCTCCTGCCCACTTCAAGAAGGCACTGAACCTAATAGCTTCGGGAACCATTAACGTTAAGCCTCTTATAACTCGAAAAATGAAGTTGGATGATATAGGAGATGCGTTTCAGATACTTTCCACGTCGAAGAGCGACTTAAAAATCGCCATACTTCCAAAGTAGATGAGGATGACAGCGAAGGCTATCATGAGTATCCTGTATCCCTTGCTGCCGACTATGCTTGTTCCCTTTTTTGCGAGGTATGCCACGGCTGTGAGCCATGCGTAGTCCATCCAAACGTGTGCCACGTACATCAGAGCAACTCCAGCCAGGAGAGCGAAGTCTAACGCGTTAAGTATGAGGTTTAGTCCCACGGTGAGCCACCAAAGAATGAAATAGGGATTGAAGCCTGTGAAGAGCAAGCCAAGCAGCAGAGGGTTCTTTGAGGGAATGTCCCATCTGCTATGCTGGTTGGATTTTGAAACCAGAGTCTCCCGAATCTGCAACACCCCAAAAACAAGAAGAGCAATTCCACCAATCATACCGATGACGATTTTCACTGAGGTTTCTTTTGCGAGGTTGTGTAGACCAAGCGCCAGAAGCATAACGAGACTGAACTCGACGATTGTGTGCCCAACTGAGAAAAAGAGACCGCCCCTAGCACCAGATTTTGCTCCATGAGCAACCGCCGCGAAGAAAAGCGGACCTGGAGCTAGAGCCCCAGAGGCAGTGACAACCACAACCGTGACGACGAGGCTAAACAAATCCATGGATAGAAAGAGAGTAAATCCAAATAATTAAGATTTCACGCTCTAAATTCAATAGCCCGAATACATCGTGCTTCTTTACTAAGCAAGAGCGACAAGCTCATAAAACGCTGTTGTCTCTATCTATTCTTCATGAGCATTGTCAAAGAGTTCTACGACACACACGCCGAAAGAGAATGGAAAAGACTCTTCCGCGATGCGTACCACCGTCTCGAGTTCATAGTCACTGCGCACTTTCTAGAAAAATACCTCCCTAAAACAGGGTTTGTTCTCGACGCTGGTGGAGGACCAGGCAGATACTCCATTGAACTGGCGAAGAAAGGCTACAGTGTTGTTTTGCTAGACCTCTCGACGCAGTGTCTTGAGTTGGCTAAGAAGAAAATAGCGAGAGCAAGAGTCAAAGACAAAGTTGAACAGATTGTTGAGGGGTCGGTCACAGACATGAGCATGTTCGACGACGAACAGTTTGACGCCGTTCTCTGCCTAGGACCTTTCTCACACTTAATAGAGAAGCGACAAAGAGAGAAAGCCGCATCCGAAGTTGTACGCGTGGCTAAGACTGGAGCACCCCTGTTCATCTCTGTCATCAGCCTCTACGGCGTCTTCAGAGAAGTGTTGCAGAGACTCCAACACGAACTCACAGAACCCGAACACGAGGAACTGTTCTCACATGGCATACACAGATGGCACAAACCACGTCGTAAGCGAGAACACGGTTTCCCAGACGCCTACTTCTGGCACCCGAAAGAACTCAAAGAACTGTTCGAGAGCAAAGGGGTGAAAACGCTTCAGATGGCAACCTGCGAGGGCTTATCATCACACCTGCAAGCAGAAACCAACAAGCTGTATCGAGACAAGGAGAAGTGGGAAAAGTGGAAAACCCTAATCCTCAAAACGTGCACAGACCCCATCCTACTCGGAGTGGGCGAACACTTCTTATACGTCGGCAAAAAACAGAAAGTCTTGGCGTGAACATGACGAAAAAGCCAAAGCCAACCACTCGCAGATGGAACCTCGCCTCTTCGTGCGGATTTTGCGCACTCCAAACAGTCACTTTCCCAAATTCCTTTTCAAATCCAGCGCCTGCTGCGGGTCTGTTCGGCTCTTCTGTTAGACCCCTCTCTACCCGTCTCTGTCTCTCACTCTGCCTATTTGAAGCCTAATAGAGGGGCTAGGCTAGCCGTGCACACACATACGCAAATCATATCTCTTCTCAACATGCCCCCCCTCCCGGTATAGGTAGTCTCACACACGCGTGGGCACAGCCACAACAACAATCAGACATTCAATCAGCAACCTTTATAACTCAACAATCCAATTCAAACAAACACGAGATCGAATCATCATGGGTCATAGAAAGAAAAGCGCCCCAAAAAGAGGCTCACTTGCATACTTACCCAGACAACGCGCTTCACACCCATACGGCAGAATCCGACATTGGCCAAAAACAGAGGAAACAAAACCAACGCCACTAGGCTTCATGGGCTACAAGGCAGGCATGACCCACGTAACGCTAATAGAAGACAAAACAGGCTCACCAGACTTCGGAAAAGAAGTAACCAAACCAGCCACGGTCGTAGACGCACCACCAATCACAATCTGCGCCATCAGAGCCTACACAAAAAACCAATACGGCACACAAACCCTAACAGAAGCATGGATGAAAGACCCGCCAAAAGACATAAACCGCCTAACAACACCACCCAAAAACCCCGACCCAAACCAAACAATAAAAAAGATAGAGGAAAACTTGGACAAAATAACAGAGCTCCGCCTCCAAGCCGCCACACAGCCAAAACTCACGGGCGTCCCAAAGAAAAAACCTGAACTCCTCGAAGTCAAAATCGACGGAGCTCAAATGAAAGAACAGCTCGAATACGCGAAAAACCTACTCGGAAAAACAGTCTCAGCCACAGACATCTTCAAGGAAGGACAGTACGTAGACGCAATCTCCATAACAAAAGGCAAGGGCTTCCAAGGACCTGTCAAGCGCTGGGGCGTCAAGATTCTATCGCACAAAGGACGCAAGACAAAGCGCGGAATAGCCACACTCGGACCCTGGAACCCCCACCGAGTCCTCTACACAATCCCACGAGCCGGACAAATGGGCTACCACCAACGAACAGAATACAACAAACGCATCCTAAAAATAGGCGCAGACGGAAGCGAAGTCACACCGAAAGGCGGATTCCTACGCTACGGACCAATCAGAGGAACATACATCCTCATCAACGGAAGCCTACCAGGACCAGCCAAACGCCTCATACGCCTACGACACCCAGCACGACCTCCCAAGAGAGTCCCAGAAACACCGCCAAAAATAACCCACATCTCACTGGAATCACCCCAATAACCAAGCATCAAGAGATGAAACCATGGGCAAGACCTCGACAAAAATCCTCAGCCTACAAGGCAAAGCAGCCGGCAGGGTTCGCATCCCAGACGTCTTTAAGACGCCACTCAGACCAGACGTCATAAAACGAGCCGTCGTAGCCATTCAATCCCATCGACACCAACCGCAGGGAAGAGAAGCCCTCGCCGGAAAACGCAGAAGCGTTGAATCGCTGGGAGCAGGTCACGGAGTTGCCCGTGTTCCAAGACTCAGAGCCGGGGGACAGAGAGCCGCATTCGCCGTGGGAACTGTTGGAGGTCGACAAGCCCACCCTCCGATAAAAGAGAAAGTCATCGTTAAGAAGATTCCTCGAAAAGAGATGAGGCTGGCTCTATGCTCAGCCATAGCAGCCACTGCATCGAAAGAAACGGTGACTGCACGCGGACACATAACAGACGATGTTCGTGGCTTTCCCTTGGTTGTCAAAGACGACCTTCAAAACCTAAAGAAGACGAGCGAGGTCGAGGAAGCCTTCATCAAGATAGGTGTGTGGCCCGATGTTTACCGAGTTAGGGAAAGCCGAAAAGTGCGCGCTGGAAGGGGCAAGCGCAGAGGAAGAAGAATCAAGCAGGCGGTTGGGCCGCTTCTCGTCATAGCCAAAGATGAGGGTGTGACTCATGCTGCTCGCAACATACCCGGAGTAGACGTCTCTCTCATCGATAACCTGAACGCTGAGCTCCTTGCACCTGGAGCACATCAGGGCAGGCTCACCATATGGACGGAGTCTGCCTTCAAGAAGCTCGAGAAGCGGTTTGGCGAGGGGGGGTAGTTGAGTTGAATCCATACGATGTTATACTTTATCCGGTAATGACAGAGGTAGCCAGTCGAATGCTTGAGGCTGAGAACAAACTTGTCTTTATGGTCAATCTGAAGGCATCGAGGGCCGACGTCAGGAGGGCAGTGGAGGAGCTCTACGAGGTCAAGGTGGACAGCGTAAACATCACGGTCACGTCGAAAGGTGAGAAGAAAGCCTTTGTCAAGCTTCATCCCGACTATAAGGCGGTGGACGTAGCCATCAAACTTGGTATTCTGTAGTTGACTTCAACCATTTATAGGAAAACTGAAGAAGTGTTTCAATGGAGTACCCTGAAAAACTGATGAAGCTAGGTCTCTTGTACACTTTCTGCTTTCTGAACGCTATCGACCTTGTCCAAACCTTAGCTTTTCTCAGAATGGGAATCGAAGGAAACCCTTTCGTTGTCTATAATCCCTATCTATGGTTTCCCATGAAATTCGCCTTAGCCTTTGGCTTACCTATAGGCTTGTTTAAGCTAGACATTTTTCTAGAGGAAAGAGAAGACGAAGGTGTTATCTCCAGCCTTAGACCCTTTGTTGAGTTTGTCTATCTCACAGTCTTGCTGGCAGACATCTTCTTTCTTTTTCTAGTCTTGAGGAACATGTCTATTTTAGGCTGGCGTCTACTGCCCTAACCCTTCCATGAAATCTCTCCTGAATCATCGATATCATTTAAAACGAAATCATTATAGACCTATTCCTTCTCAAAGCATTTGAAGAAACCGAGATGAAAATTGTAGTCTTTGTCAAGGAAGAGGAAGTGGTTCTTCAGCCGACTCAGCTAGGGAGACCCTTAGCAGATCACTATTGTACGGCTCATGGCACGTTCAAGACTGAGCAGATATTAACTGAAGAGAGTAGGAGGGTAATAGAGGAAGCCAATAAAAAAGCGAGAGAGATCAATGTAGAAGTCGTTACCTACAATCTATCCACTTTCAAGGGTAAACTAGTTGCCATGCTCAAGGGTGTCAAATCTCCAACTTGGAGAATTGTAGAATAGACCAGTCGGAAGATAAAACCAAAACGTTTCCATTGAATACGAATACCCAGTACAGATGCGTTTTAGACTCGGAAGCACATACTGAAAATTCTGTCTAAACGTCTATGAGAATAACTATCTTTATATGTTCAAGCTGGTTGTTCTATACCGAATCACCAAGTGAAAGCAGCATGAAAGCGCCCAAAGAAATCGTCACGTACTGTCCCAAGTGCAAGTCACGTCAGCCTCACACAGTGGCCCTATACAAGGCTGGGAGAAGACGCGCCTTAGCCAAGGGCGAGCGACAACACGACAGAATAAAAAAAGGCTACGGAGGACACAGAAAGAGAGGACTGCAGCGCAAGTTCGCCAAGACATCCAAGAAACAAACCCTCAAACTCAGGTGCAAAACTTGCGGCTATACCATACACAAGAAAGGCTTACGCCTCAAAAAACTCACTATAGAATAAAAGAAGGAAAGACGACATGAGCGAATGGGAAAAACTCTTACCCAGACCCCGAAGCAAATTCTTGCGTGTCAAGTGCCCGGACTGCGGAAACGAACAAGTGGTTTTCAGCAGCGCGACAAGCACGGTTCATTGCAACGTTTGTGGAGCAACCTTGGCTGAACCAACCGGAGGAAAGGTCAGTCTAAAAGGAGAGGTTGTAGCCTCACTGGAGTAAGGATGGTAAAGAACCTGGCGACCAAGAAAGCTGAGTGGCCTGAACCTGGCGACCTCGTTCTCGCTTCAGTCCAGAAAATAGCAGATTACGGCGCCTACGTCATTCTCGATGAATACCAAAAGGAAGGTTTGCTTCACATATCCGAAGTCTCATCGGGCTGGGTCAGAAACATCCGAGACTTCGTGCGTGAAGGACAAAAGGTTGTTCTGAAAGTCTTGAGAGTTGACTCGGAAAAAAGACACGTTGACCTGTCACTACGCAGAGTCTCAAGACGCGAGAGACGAGAAAAGATTCTGTCGTGGAAGAAAGAAAGAAAAGCCGAGAGCCTCATACGAAGCGTCTCGGAAAAACTGAACCAGCCAGCGGAAGAGATCTACAACAAACTCAGCCCACAAATCGATGAAAAATTCGGAGGAATATACGAAGGACTGGAAAGAGCCGCCAGAGAAGGACCAGACACGCTGATAGAAGCCGGAGTGCCCAAAGAAATAGCCACAGTCATCGCCGAAGTAGCCAAAGAAAAAATCAAACTGCCAATGGTAAAGATAAAAGGAGCTCTAGAGCTTCAGTGCATGAAACCAAACGGAGCCGTACACATCCGAGAAGCATTACTCAGCGCCCAAAAAATCGAAAAGCCAAAGGGCACAAAAGTCCGGGTATACGTGGTTTCTCCGCCAAAATACTGTGTAGAAGTCCTAGCCGAAGACTACAAGGAAGCGGAAAAGATTCTCCAGAATGCTGCTGAAGCAGCAGTGAAAAACGTAACGAGAGCCGGCGGTATGGGCACCTTCCAAAGGGGAAAATAATGGTCTGGCTGCTCAGGAAATGCGAAAAATGCAACCGATACACCCTCAATCAAAAGAAGTGCATGCACTGCGGTGGAAAAGTCCGTGTGCCTCATCCCGCAAAGTTCTCGCCAGAAGACAAATACGCAAAGTATCGGCGCGCCCTGAAGGGGTGACTGCGGATGAAAGAGACCTTTGTTAAAGAAACCGTAAAGGTCGAACTGAAAAATCCAGTCTTAATAGAGGGACTCCCCGGGTTGGGGGTGGTTGGAAAAATCGTCACGAGATACTTTGTGAAGCAGTTAAAAGCCCAGAGATTTGCCGAGTTGTACTCACCTCACTTTCCTTATTACGTCCTCGTGAACAAGAAGGGAAACGTCAGGCTCCTCAGAGGAGAGTTCTACTTCTGGAAAAACCAAGCAGGAGAAAACGACCTAGTGCTGCTGAGCGGAGACAGCCAAGCGCAGACAATAGAGGGGCAATACGAAGTGGCAAACTGCATCTTGGACTTCGCCGCAAAACTCGGAATCAAACTCACAATAACCGTTGGCGGATTCCGCAAGGAGACAGAAGAAACACCCAAAGTGATGGCTGTCTCAACCAACCCGGAGCTCCTAAAAAAGGCGCTGGAGGCACAAGCCGTCTCTAGCCCGCCTGGGAACCCCATAGTTGGAACAGCGGGTCTGCTCCTCGGTCTAGCGAGATTCAGAAACATGGATGCGCTGTGTTTACTGGGAGAAACCGGCGGCTACCTGCCAGACCCCAAGGCAGCGAAGAGCATCCTAGAAGTGTTGCAGAGATTGCTGGGCATTCAGGTCGACGAGGGCGGCCTCGACGCAGAGATAGAGAAGGCTACGAAAATCGCGGCTAGAATGCGCGAAATCGAGGCAAAGAGAGAATCCTTCGCTCGGGAGATGCGTAGAACTGAAGAGGAGCGAATAACTTACATCAGCTGATTTTCTACGGGTAGACAACCTCGTAGACAGCCACGAGGGCGTTGATTCCGCCAGCGGTAGGTCCCTTCGAATAGTACACTAGTTTGAAGTATTCGAAGCTGACTTCTACCGTAGCTTGGCCTAAGCGCGTATTTTTGGCATAGGTCATGAGCTTGTAAATAACAGTGCTCTTACCTCTCGCGTTCCAAACCCACTGTCTATAAGTGGCGGAGTTTTGATCTAGGTCCACATAGCCGAAGTCCTCCTCCTTTATGTTCACACCTGGGAGCCCGTCTGCGATCTTCGTCATCCATCTCCACTTGCTTTCTTCTCCGTAGTTTAAATCTCGCCCGTTTGAGTCGAATGTTGTGAAGATTGCCACGTGGCTTACGTTGTTTCTCCAGCCTAATTGATGCGCATCCTTGTTGAGATCCTGCAGGATCTGGATGGCTTGCGTCTCATTTGACATGAACAACAATCCTATTTTTTGTATCTGGGTCCAATTGAAGGTGGCGTTGTCGGCGAGAGTGGTCTTGTTTGCCACTGCAGTTATCCAGTATCCGTAGTCCCACCAACTGGCAACCACAGCGGTTGAGGGCAGGTTATACCGCATCCAAGTCAAGGCGTCTTCCCAATCGAGGACAGGGCTGTCAGGTCTCACTGGCACGCCCGATGTCGCTATGGTTGTGGGCACATACGCCTGATCGAAAACTCTGGGCAGCGATCCCCCACGCATCTGAGATTCCCTGCTAGGCAAGACAAATGTGAACGTGAGTAGAAGAAATATCAGTATCAAAAAGGCTCCGCTGAACTCCCTTCCAACGTGGGCTTCGAACCGCATTTTTCGTCTTAGGGCTGTTGGGGTCTCCAAGAGCACTGTGACGAAGGGTCTCAATATCCGCGTTAGGGCTAGCGCCCAGAGGAGACACAAGGCTGGTGCTAAGATCAATGTCAGTCGCACCATGGAGCTGGCGAAGTATATGGAGGTCAAGCCGAACAGAATCAAGAAGATGTTGCGGTTTGTGGGCTTCTGGACCGCGAAAAACAAGCCAGCTGGAACGAAGAATATGCCTACTCCTAGATCGTAGTAGATGGATCCCCAAGCGGCTGGTCTGTGCTCTTGCACGGATTCCGTGAGTGGATATAACACCCGTTCAAAGGGATTTAGGACAGACATGAATTTGGTTTCGAGCCGTCGGATGTATCCGAACCAAGAGAGTGCAAGAAAAGAAGAGATTGAAACACCCAAGAAACTGAGAGCAAAAATCGTCTTCATCCGCGTGGCTTTGATGTGGCGACTGATTTCGAAGGCACAGAGTATCACGAAGACCCCGAACACGGCAAGGTTGGTGGTTTCTGTCAAAAACGAGAAGCCCAGGTATGGTATGTTAGCTGCGATGAATAGGGACAGACCAAATGTCACGCTGTAAGACAGGAGAAGCCGAGGCGAATACCTCCGCAGCAAGAGCAGTACCCCAACGAAGAGCAAGGATAATCCAACTGGGTATCGGGAGGCTCCCCAAGAGATGAAGAGGTAACCCAGTGAGAGTCCCGCCGCAGCTGCGTAGAGCGCACTCGACCTCATGGTCTTGTCTTCTTCTATGGATCTTAAGAAGAACAATATGAAGAGCAGTATGCCGAAGATTCCCACAGTTTCGTCGTCGAAGAATCCTATGGATGTGCGCCCTATGTAAGAAGCGCTGAGAGCCAGAAAAAGTGCCGCAAACAGACCAGTTTCTTTGCCGCCGATGTCCTTGCCTACAAAGTATATGACCAAGCATGTTAGGGTAGCCATTATGGCTGGGAAGAGCACGACAAAGTTGAAGACTGGGTCTGAGGCTAAGGGGTCAGGTGTGTAGGCTGGAGCCATCGGTATGCCTAAGGCGTTGAGTACGGTGTAGAACGTGGCTGCCGTCAGTGCCAGTCCTGGGAAGGACGTGCGAGGTACGTTGCGCCCCCATGGCCACCAACTCATGGTGTCCTGCCAGGTCGTCCAGTGCAGAAAGCCGTTTTGCACCATATCTTTTGTTAGGCGGTATTGGTAGTATGGGTCGAATTCTGAGAGGTAGTATCCCCAGCGCATTGGAAGCAGCCTTATTGTGAAGGCGAGCAGGAGTACGAGGGCGAGTATCGATATGTGAAATAGATGGGCGTGGCTTATTTTTACGCGCAGGGCGCCTATCTTTCTGATGTTTTTTAGGGTTTCGATGATTTTTTCTCGGCTCAAGGCTTCTCGGATTCTGCTCATGAACTGTGCCCTCTTGCATTGAAGTCGAGATGCCTTTTTATTTAGTTTGTGGTGGTGTCTCTGTGTCTGTTTTGCGGCTTTCAACGGTGTAGAGCGCGCGCTTGAATAATGTATGCGCTTACTCTTCCAAGGTTTTTATGAGTTCTGCGTATTGTTTGGCTGTTAAGAGGTTTTTGAAGTCTTTTTTGAAGTCTGTTAGGTTAACCTTCGCTATCCACCCTTTTCTGTAAGGGTCTTGGTTGAGGATTTCTGGACTCTCGGCGAGTTCGGTGTTAACCTCCGTGATTTCCCCTGTTACGGGAGAGAATATATCCGAGACAGATTTGACTGATTCCACCGTACCCATTGTTTGAAATTGCCTGACCTCAGAGCCTTCTTTTTGAACTTCAACATATACGATCTCGTGGAGTTGTTGTTGGGCGTAGTCTGTTATTCCTACCACCGCGGTTCTGCCTTCGGTTTTGACCCACTCGTGTTCCTTGGAATAATGTAGTTTGTCTGGGAGGTTGTAGTTGAGCACTTGCATCAAGTTTTCCTTCCATGTCCGTATTGGGCTGGGTCATAGAAGGGGAACTTTACGATTTCTGCCTCTACGAGTTTGTCTCTTATTTTGACTTCGACTTTCTCGCCTTCGTTGGCGTGTTGTGTGGAAACGTAGGCCATGGATATCCCGCATTTCAGTATTGGCGAGAATGTCCCGCTTGTTACCTGACCGATTCTTTCTCCCTGCTTCCAGACCTCTTGCTGTGGACGTGGAATACCTTTCTCCAGCATTCGCAAGCCCACACGCCTCTTCTTTATGCCCTCCGTCTTTTGCTTCACGAGGGCGTCTTTACCGATGAACGAGTCCTTCTTGAGCTTGACCACAAAGCCTATTCCCGCTTCCAGAGGCGTTGTGGTTTCGTCTATGTCGTTTCCGTAGAGGCACATTCCCGCTTCTAGTCGCAGCGTGTCTCTGGCGCCTAAGCCGCAGGGTTCTATTCCCTCGTCTGCGCCTGCTTTTAGAATGACGTTCCATGCTCTTACCGCGTTGGCCGGGTTGCTTGCGGGTGTGTTCAGAATGAAGACTTCGAATCCGTCTTCGCCTGTGTAGCCAGTTCTGGATAGGAAGGCTTCTGTGTCTGCGAGTTTTGTGAAGGCGCACTTGAACCGCTCGATGTTGGTTAATTCTGTGCTGGCTATCTTCTGTAGGGTTGTCTGGGCTCTTGGTCCCTGAACGGCGAACATTGCTATCGTGTCTGAGACGTCTTCGACTTTGACGTTGAAGGCTTTTGAGTTTTGAACCAGCCACTGGTAGTCTTTTTTTCTGTTGGCTGCGTTGTAGACTATGAGGAATTTTTCTGGTTCCAACCTTGAGAGGACGAAGTCGTCTTTTATGCCGCCGTTTTCGTTGAGCATGGTTGAGTAGTGGGCGCTCAGCGGGGTTAGGGCTGTGACGTCGTTTGTTGTCACGTGGTTGAGGAACGCTTCGCTCTGGGGTCCTGTGATTATTGCGCGTCCCATGTGGGTTATGTCGAATATGCCCACTCTGGTGCGCACTGCAATGTGTTCTGGAATTACTCCCTTGTACCACAGGGGCATGTGGAATCCTGCGAACTCGGTCATTTTTGCGTTTTTGTGATGAAAATCGTACAGATGGGTTTTCTTTGCCGGTTCGCTCATTTTTGGAGCCTCGTTAGAATGGTTTAATTTTTTGATATGTCATTTTATGGGTTTGATGCCCACGTTTGTTGGGTTAAAGGACAGTTTTTTGCCGCATTTCGGGCATTTTCCGTTGAAGCGTTGGACTATCTCGTCTGGTGGTGTTAGTTCTACTCCCTCATAGAGTGTGAAGCCGCATTTTTGGCAGAAGACGCGTTGAGGCATGCTTTGTTCACGTCCTGTAACGTAGGAGATACAGAGGCTTTAGGGTATTTATGTTTATACGCATGAAGAGGGGTTCTTGAATGTTGGTTGTCTGTTTTGTTGTATCCTCTTGCGCGTGTGAGACTACCTACCTAGAGAGAGGGGTCATGTTGAGGGGAATGTTGTAGAGTGATGTTTTTGTGTTTGTGTGTGTGCACGGATAGCCTAGCCCCTCTATTAGGCGCCAAATATGGAGTCAAGCTGTGAAGAAATAAATTTTTGAGGGTAGGGGAGAGGGGGATCTAATAGGCGTGTTGAACGGTTTGAGTTTTGGGTTGCCTTTGTTGAACAGTTGACGTTTCGGGTTCTGTTGGACCTGCGCATTTTCTGACGAAAGATTGAACATGAGGGTAGGGAGGCGGAGTTACATGGCTCCTACGTAGGTGTAGGTTCTTGGGGTGTTTAGGGCTTTGAGCGCTGCGTGGCGGCAGTAGCCGTCGACGAGCGTTGAGTCTTCTTTTCTGGTTATGAGGGGCCAGATGATCAGGTAGTATTCTTTGATGGATTGTTGGAGTTCGAGGCTGCGTTTGGCGAGGCCTTTTTGGAAGTTGTAGCTTCTCTTGGGGTCCGCGTAGTTCATGATGGCTGGGTTAAGTTTGATCTGGCTTAGCTGTGTGATTTCTAATGTCCACTTGCGCTTTGACAGGGTCTTCAGCCACGGGTCTCGCTGCGGGTCTCGGCGTTCAAACTTGGCATCTGACTCCCACTCCCTCCGAATCTCTGTGTTGATGAAATCGTATATGAGGTCGGGGTCCTCGATAACCCAGTAGGTTATCCCGTCGAGTCTGCACAGGCGAGCGCACTCAAAGAACCGATCCAACATAACGAAACTTCCGCCCTCGACATCAGAGTGTTCTATGCTTGGGAAGAAAACATTTGTTGCTTCTCGAAGTGCGCTTTTAGGTGTTCTAATGTTCGGATGTATCTAGGGGAAAGGGTTTCTCCAACAAACGTATATAGTTTTATTAGATGTCTCGGTATTTCTAGATATACTGGTGTGATTCTATGCCGCAACTTGGCTATTTTGCTAAAGATAGATGTGCATCGTCCGACTATTGCCCAGAAGACGGTGCAGAGATGTCAGTTGATAAAAGAGAAGCCCACGTATCTTATGGTGGAGGTTATTATCTACATTTTCTTAGGTGTAAAAGACGACACAGATGGCTACTGGTAATAACTCAATACGATGAGAGTCCTCCAATTTTACTTAGGGGTTGGAATACTAAATCTGAAGAATGACAGAACGTGATGAGACATCGTCTCAAATTCTCATTTTTTGTTCAAGCCAGCTGTATATTGTGCGATAATCTTCCTCAATCATTAAAACCATGGAAGGGAAAAAGAAAACAGGTCGTCCCTTTTTGCTTTTATCCGTGATAAACAATAGTTCTTCAATTAATTTTTCATCTACTGGAATTGGAGCAGATGGCACAACTAATGGATGTATCTTAACCCTGTGAGGATACAGTTTATTCCATCCTAGTGGCTTCTCGTCGAAGAACCATTGAGAAGCTACTTTGTAAATTCCAGCTATTGCTTTTGCTGGGTTGGTAACATAGAAAACAAAAAGGTCATCTTGTGTTAGACGCTTCATAGTTATCTCGTAACGATCCTCAACACCCCATACCGCATATTTTTTTACTATTTCCCAGTTTGCAGGTGCCGTTATACAAAACCAGTGTCTCAAGCTCTTCAACCGCTCAAAAGTCCTTTAACACTTCTCAAATGTTTCGCAACTTGCTTACCGAGGTCAGTTATTCCGTAGAAAGTCTGCACTGGTCTTGTCGCAACAACTTTTCTTTCAACCAGTTTCAGATGTGTCAAGTTTTTCAAAATAACAGGAACTGTTCCTCGGCTTCCAACAACCCCATACTCCAAGCAGAATTTTCGAACATCATTAAATCTAGCGTTACCCTTTTCGTCAAGGTAAAGAAGAACTTCTATGTACCCTTTGCCAAACAGTTTTCTCAGTGAGTAGTGCGCTTTTCTTCCTTGCATGGGTACATGGCCCTTTTCTTGTTGGAAAGGAACGCAAATAAGGTGTAGGCATTAGAAATCGGTCCTTTTCTCAAAAATGCGCATAAAGATAAAAGCATTGAAATAAAATAGATACAATGATAAACATGGAGTTAGAGGGGCTAAAAAACAAAATCATTCCTGTATTGCTGCGCAATGACGTTAAGAGAGCGGCGGTTTTCGGCTCATTTGTCAGAGGAGAACAAAAACAAGACAGCGACATAGACATACTCGTCGAGTTCGAAGGAAAGAAAAGTCTACTCGACCTCGCAGGACTGAAAATGGACCTAGAAGACACCCTACACAGAAAAGTCGACGTCTTAACCTACAACTCACTACACCCCCTACTCAAACACAGAATCCTACAGGAACAAAAAGTGATTCTATGAAAAAAGACCCCAAAATCTTCATCGAACACATCCTAGAAAGCATAGCCAGAATAGAAGAATACACAAAAGAAAAAACCAAAAAAGAATTCCTAAACTCAACACAAACCCAAGACGCCGTAATAAGAAGAATAGAAATCATCGGAGAAGCAGCCAAAAACATCCCAGACGAAACAAAACAAAAATACCCAAACATTCCATGGAGAAAAATAGCCGGAATGAGAGACATCCTAATCCACGAATACTTCGGCGTCGACTTAGACCTAACATGGAAAGTCGTTAAGGAAGACATTGTTGACTTGAAGAGGGAAATATTAAAGGTAAAAGAAAGTCTCAGCTAAAGAAGCAGGCTGGAAAAGATTCTCTTCAGATGAACACCATGCAGAGTTTTCTCATTCCCTTCTAACCTGAATATCGTCCAGACACCAGCCCAAATTCAGCCCGACACCTCGGGCGATTGGGAGCCGCAGGCTGAACACCTCGACCGAAGTCTTGGCGCGTACACCCCGGCTCCATCAAACCCATCTTCTATGGGAGCCCTCGTCCCAAACAGCGAACACTGTTACCAGATTCGCATGTGTGTCGGGAATGGCCGCCTATTTTCAGGACGGGCTTCGGGCTTAGATGCTTTCAGCCCTTATCCACAACAGCGTAGCCGCCCGGCAGTGCCTTATCAGACA
>Ga0315306_10000017_pt1 | contig 91213 bp, 99 predicted proteins | sample TDP1_MG_FD_203803 | JGI IMG/M metagenome (GOLD analysis project Ga0315306, IMG submission 203803) | Freshwater sediment microbial communities from Lake Towuti, South Sulawesi, Indonesia - TDP1 | ecosystem: Environmental > Aquatic > Freshwater > Lake > Sediment | place: Indonesia: South Sulawesi... | reverse complement strand
CATTGACTATCAGATAAGCGGTTCACTGACACGGGCACAGGCTCAGTCGTTCAGCGCTTTCGAATACACTTTCAGCGTGGGTTCAGTGTCGCTCGAGTTCCCAGTGAACACCGTTAAGCTTCCACTGAGCGAATGAAACCTCCCCTACCTTTTTCTCCATATTATTCAAATTTCTTCATATTCTTGTAAAAGAAGGGGTCACGTCCTCTCTGTATAGGACGCATCGCCTTTAGCCGATGAAGAAATAGCCCAAACATCAATGGTTAAGTCATGCACTGCAAAATCTTTGGACAGACCAAGCACTCGTCTGGGATTTCCGCGTTCTTAGTCCGCCCCTTCAAATAACCCAGGTGATGACCGCAACTCCCCACGTGAGCCCCCGAAGCCTCCATTTTCCGTTTTACACTCGCCTTCTCCCGTTTCTCACTCAGAACGGATTCAACAACAGCCTCCGCCCTAGCCTCCTCCACCTTCGTAAAACAAAAGGGGCAGGCGAGATAGGTCTCTTGAGGCTCTTCTGATAAGACAGTCAACTTAACAGGCAACTCAAACTCTTTGCCACAGCACTCACAGACACCAACACCCAACTACTCGCACACTCCACACAGCAACTCTCAAGTAAAAAATTAAATATTAAGATTTAATAAACCTTTTCGTAGAGACGTTGTACACGAATACAGTTTGTTGTTAGTTCTGTAGGCTATTTGAACGGTTCTGAGCTCATCTCTGCTGCAGAGCTATCAGCTTCAATTTTTCGAGATCTCGGATGAACCTCAGCGCGTGTTCGGCTTTGGTCTCAGTGTACCCTGCGGAAACAGCCTTCAGAATCTCATGCAGGGTTCTCTCTCCGTTCATGTAGTTGAGGACTTCCTCCGCCTTTGTTTCGAAGGTCGGGTCTTTTTCGCTTATCTCGCTGTACCATTTGTATTCTTCTTCGCCCAGCAGTTTCTTGAAAGTGTCCGTTGAGAGGGAGCCTTTGAACAGTCGCTTGGGAACGAGTCCCCTGGCTTCTTTTTCAGGCTCTGTCTCCTCCAATTGAGTGGGGAGGGCTACGCCCGCCGCTTTCGCCACAAAAGCCAATGTCTCTTCTATCCTAGCTTGTTTTTGTTCTCCATGACCCAAGATGTTTTTGTCAAGCTTGTCTATGAGGCTGTCAAGTTCTGGGACACCAGCGAGTCTCTTAACAGACCTAACGGCTTCCTTCTCGCGCCAAGTTATGTGCTCCAACTTGTTCACAAAATGAGAAGCTGTCTGCAAGAGCGCCTTGGCTAATTCTTCGGGTTTCTCTTTGAGTTTCGCGTCTTCTCTTTTCTCGTACAGCGCTTGGAAGGCTTCTCTCTCAGCCTCCTCCATTCTCTCCATTCCTCTCGAACACGTCTGACTCGCCAAAAACACTGCGTCTTCGGCGTCGGCGCTCGCAAGAGTCAAAGCGGCAACGGCTGTAATCCAACCAACACGTTTGAGGCTTTGGGAGCTCACTTTGTCGATTGTGTCCATGCTGCTGTGGTAGAAGAGGTCTGGCCACTGCAACAGCATTACACACGGAACGCTTATGGTTGAGTCGACGAATTCGTGGTGGTCGCTTCCACCCGTGTGAGCGCCGACTCTGTAGCGGAAGGTTGAGGCTGAGCCGAAGCCAGTCGTGGGGTCGAACTCTCTCACCGACTGTTCAAAGAGGCTCAGGACGAGGTCGTTCAGGTACGACGGCAACGAATCTGGGGTTCTGTCTAGGAGCAGTGATGACTTGCAGAGTTCCTGATCTTGTCCAACCATGTCCAAGTTGACTCCGGCGACAAGACGATCGGATAGGTCCTCGTGAGAGTGCAAGTAGGCGATTGTTCCAAAGGTTTCTGGCACCCAGATGAAACGTATTGTTCTCAAGGGTCTTGCGATTCTGCCCGTCTCGATAAGGGTTTGGATGGTTCGGGCGATTTCCAACAGTAGTGCGCTGCCTGAGGCGTTGTCGTTGGCGCTGGGTCTGGGATGGCAGAGGTGAGCTATGAGGAAGACTTCTTCGCCTGGTTTGGACGAGCCTTGAATCGTGGCTGTGACCACGTCCATGTTGCCGGCGAAGAGTTTGGCTTCCACCTTGGCTCTGAGTTTTACGGGTTTGTCTCCTTTCAGCAGGCTCCTTAGATGGTTTCCCTGTCTCTTGCTGAGGGAGAAGCCAAATGTAACTTTGTCCATGTTCTCTTTTGTTGGCCATATCCCTTGGTAGGCGTGGGCGTCTGGCACGTCTATGGTCTCTCTGACGTTTTTCATCTCGTAGGTGAGCGAGTCTGTTACGACTCCTGCCGCTCCCCGTTTGTAGACAGCCTGTTCATGGATGGTTCTGGCTCTGCCCGTAGCCAGCACAAACTTGCCCTTAACGTCTTTTCCTTCGTAGTCTTTTGGTTTTACTCCCTCTCCGACGTCGATGAGTTCGGCTACGACGCCTTCTGGAGGGGTGGCTTGGCTGCATGTGTGCAAGCAGGTAGGGATGTCGGCGTATCTGGCTATCAGCTGTTCTTTGGGCTCGATCAGCCACAGTTCTGCGCTCTTCACTTCCCAGCCCATCGGCGACGTGTGGGTCCAGTACATTCTTTCGCCGTCTGAGGGAAACTGTTCGATCTTTGCGTCTTTGAGTCCGATTTTTAGCAGTTCATCTCTGACGTATTCAGCGGCTTCGTGGAACATTGTTGAGGCTTGGATTCTGTGGAATCGGGTGATCTGTTCAACGTAGGATTTGGCGGTCTCGCCTGAGAGTTCTTCCTTAACCTTTTTGCTTAACTCTACTTTCACGTGAAAACACTCCACTTAGAGCCACATGTGCTTGCTGTTGTTGCAGATGTCTGCTGTAGGCTCTTAAGATTTTTGTATTGACGATGCTGGACTCAGTAGCGGAACAAGCAGTCATTCCCTTGGTCTTTGTACCTCGATTTCTTCATAGTCCAAGATAGGATTAACGCAGTTGGGCTTAAAAAGTGTTTAACCACTCAAGCCGTGCATGTATCGGTTCTCGAAATATTCTCTGGCTTGAAGCATCTCACTTATAGAGGAATCCTCACTTTATATGTTGGTGCGAAAAATATGGACCGAGACTGGTTGATAATACCCCACAGTGAAAAGAAGAACACCGACATGTACTCCAGCCTTCTGGACTTCATGAAATACGTTGAGAGCGAGAGAGGTCAGAGATACACCCAGGAACAGGCGGACACCTTGGAGGCTCTCGTCAAAAACCTGATAGAGACCATAAGAGCGTCCAAGAACAAGAACAAACTCTAAGATCCATTAACCTTTTTCCTTGGCTGTTTTCCATCTGTTTTTCGAGTTGTAGAATGACTGAATTCGATGTGAAGTTCTAGGGTTAGAGCCTTACTCCACCTTGTAGACTGTGTCTCTTTCTCTCACTCGTTCGTTCACTTTCAACCCTATGCTCTGACCTTTTTCAGCCTTTTTCACGTTGACGTGCTCTATCTGCATTGACTCAATGGTCTGTTCGAAGTCTGTTGTAGGCCCCTTGATGGCTATTCTGTCGCCCACTGAGAGAGTCGCGCTCAGTTCGACCACAGCCACGCTTATCTTTGGGAAGAAGTGGGTCACCTTGCCAGCTTCGAGGAGTTCTTTCTCTCCCAACACTTTTCACCTCAGAGCCTCTTATGGTGTAAGAAGAGCGTGGTGCCACTAGATATAACTTGCGAAGGGTTCAATGGGGTTCTTCAAGGTTGTCTTGTTGACTTTTTGCGCAAGAATGTGTGTCCCATCTTCTTTTTCTCTGTGTGGCTGAGTTGTTTGATTTCTCTTTCTCTTTTCATTGCTTGTTTTCTTGTTTCGAGTTCCTCTATGTAGACGATTTTCTCTGGTCTGTGCATCCTTACGTATCTGGAGCCTATGCCTCGCTTGTGTTGTCTCATGCGCTCTTCGATGTCTCTGGTGTAGCCTGTGTAGTAGGCGCCGTTTTGACAGAGGAGTATATAGACGAAGTAAGGCATCGTGAATCCACTGTGTTAGATGGAGAATCTAAGAGAAATATTTTTTTCGAGCCTAGAGGGGGAGCTAATAGAAGAGCCCAACAGCGGGTTTGGTGGACGCTGAACTTGGAAAGGAATTTGGGAAAGCCTCTGTTTGAGAGGCGCAAAATCTGCACGAAGAGGCTGATGGAGACAGATGTTGTTTGGCGTCTAGCAGGGCTATTCTTCTTTCCATTTTCTTGAGTGCTTCGACAGCACGGGCGTGATCTCTTGTGCTTCCTCTATTATTGGAATTGAAGCCTTGAGCCTCTCGAGGTACTTTAACACTCTTATTGTCCGGAACACTGAGACGCCTCTCTCGCTGACGGCGTAGACAACCCGCTTGCGAGTCAATCTTCGTTTTTCGACGAGTCCGTTGGCGACCAGAAAGTCTAGGTGACGCTTCAGGACGGTGCACTCCATGTTGACTTTGTACGCGATGTAGTCGAGTTTTCGGGGTCTGCCGATCAGAGTCTCAAGGATGTTTAGGTACCTGTCTAGTTTTGAGGGAGTCAAATCACTCAACACCGTTTCTATTGTTTGGGATGTGGGGATAAATCATTTCAGAATGCAGAATAAGAATCAGAGAGCCGTATTTTGGGTTCTGGAGCGCCCGCGCGTGTGAAACCTACCTGTACCGGCGGGCCTAGGACGCGCGCGCCGATTAAATAGTTAAACGCGATACGTTTAACGTTGGTTAAGCGAAATGCCATGACGAATGTAAGAAGGGGTTCACACGAAAGTCAAATGGAAGATACGGCATCATATTAAGCCCGGTGATATAGGCTATCTCACTTATCTTCACGGGATCTTATATGCAAAAGAATGTGGCTACGACCAAACATTCGAAGCGTATGTTGCGGGTGGGCTTGCAGAATTTGTTCAATCGTTCAGTTCTGATAGAGATCGAATTTGGCTGGCAGAGGTAAACGGTCGAGTTATTGGTTCCATCGCCATTGTCGGGCATTCAAAATCGGATGCTCAACTTCGCTGGTTTCTAATTCATCCCGACTATCGAGGGCTTGGTATTGGAAGAAAGCTCCTAAAGGACGCGCTTCGGTTCTGCAAGGAGCGCAGGTACAAAACCGTATTCCTCTGGACCGCAAGCGAACTAATAGAAGCTGGTCATCTCTACACACAGTTTGGGTTCAGTAAAACCGAGGAGAAAACGCACAAGATCTGGGGAAAGAACGTCACGGAAGAAAGGTATGACCTGTATCTCTAAAATGATTTGCTATCGTTTTGGGGTTTTTGTCAGTATTTTTGGTTCTTTCCATTCTTCCCTTAGAATGCTGTAGATGTAGGCGTCTCTCCATTCTCCTCTCATGAAGAAGCATTTACGAACTGTTCCTTCCTTCTTAAACCCAACTTTTTCTAAGACCTTCTGAGAGGCTGCATTTCTGAGGTCAGTCTGGGCTTGAATGCGCATTGTGTCTTTAGAGAGAAACAAGTAATCCACCATTCTTCGCAGCTTCGGTGCAGTGGCCTTTCCCCCTTTCACTCGGTACCAAACTATAGCCGATTTCCAGTTGCCTACCTGCAGGGTGTAAGACGTAAAAATGGAAAATAAAACCGATTTTGCTTCCGTCTTTTTTCTCTATGACGAATGGCTTCAGTTCAAGGGGACTCTCAAGAATCTTCTCAGCCTCTGTTCTAGAGGTCTGTCGTAGAGGATTATATTCACCCATGAACTCTGGCTTGTTAAGCCATTCTGCAAACAGTGGCAAATCCTCTTTCTCCATAACCCTCAAGTTCACATTTCTCCCTTCCAGCAATTTGTGTCACCCTTCACTACGTCTTTCAACTCGGTTTTTATGACTTGCGCAAAAGAGTCTTTCACTGAAGTCCAGCAACTAAAATCTCATTCTAGTGGACGGGGCGGGATTTGAACCCAGAACTTTCTCTTTTTCGAAAAGAGAACCTTCACTAAGAGAAAACTCTTGGTTGTTTTCACTCTCGCTCAAGCTATCTCACCTCCTTTTGGCTTTGACACTTTGTTGGTGGCTTGATTTTTATATTGGTTTGGCTAATGTGGAAGTGAATTTTTCGGAAGGAAATGGCCATTTTTCACGTTTCCGTGTGAGATGTTCTGGAAATTTTACGAAAAACATGCGCTTTCTGCACTCTGCATTTCACATGAACGCTTGAAAGAACAGTACTATCCACATCGCGCTTTGAACGATGCGCTTTCCGCCCCAGATCAGACGAGGCGAAAATGATATATTAAAAACTCGCAAAACCACAAACAGGTGATAAAGATATCTGCCTCAATTGCAGAATTGCTCAAAATTCCCTACATGTACTTCATATTTGATTTCAGCTCAGACGGGAAGCTAATCGTCTACTCCTCCAATGAAACAGGACTTCTCCAACTATATTCATTGCATGTCAAGCCTGGTTCAAAACCGACCCAATTAACCAAAGGAAAAGACCAAGTACTCCAAGGGCTTATCTCGCCCCAAGGAAACAAACTGGCTTTCCCCAAGGACAAAGATGGAAACGAGGAATTCCACATGTATCTGCTTCCACTCGAAGGCGGAGAACCCGAGCGCACAACAGAAACTCCGTACCGAATGTGGGGCGGATACGACTGGCACCCAAATGGAAGAGAAATCACACGAACCGCTACTTCAATGAAATCCTGCGGCTTGGAAACAATAAATGTGCAAACGAAAGAATGCCTCATGTTGAAAGAGCAGACTCCACCAATAGGAACAGTGCAATACTCTCACGACGGAAAATGGATTGCCTGCGACGCCCAGACAAGCCCAAAAAGCACTCAGATCCTAATCGTGAACAGAAAAAATCCATCAGACACCATAATCAACCGAATCAAGGAAGACTCGATGGAAAACTCTCCCTCATGGTCACCAAACGACAAGAAACTCGCCTACACGAGCGACGCCAACGGCACACGCCAAGTCGTCGTACAAGAGTTCCAAAGCGAGGACAGAACATTCCTGGAACTGGGAAAAGAAGAGGAAGTACCAGAATACAGCCAACCGCTCTGGAACCCTAAAGGCGACAAAGTCTACTACATCGTAAGCAAACACAGCCGCGCAACCCTTCACGGACACCTAATAAACGGAAAAAGGGAGAAAGCCCTGCCATTTCCAAAGGGAGCCATAATTTCCTTCAAACTCAGCAAGGACGGCAAGATTGCCGCCATGCACGCCTCAATGACTTCTCCAAAAGGAGTCTACCTATACACATTAGGATCCAAATCCACCCGTCTACTTACACCAAAAAACTACACCTTTAATCCAGCCAAACTGGTCAAACCGCAGTCAGTTTGGTATAAATCGTTTGACGGATACAACATTCACGCATGGTACCTACCTGCAGCCTCTGGAAAATCTCCTCACCCAGCCATAGTCTACGCCCACGGAGGACCATGGGGTCAGGTCTTCGATAACTGGGCAGGCGACACAGACATTCTACATTGCCTCTCGCAAAGCGGATTCGCAGTTCTCACTCCCAACTTCAGAGGCTCAACAGGATATGAAGCGACCTTCCGAAAAATGGACATAGGAGACGCAGGCGGCGGAGACCTGGAAGACATTGTCTACGGAGCTGAATGGCTTCGCAAACAAGCAGACATCGATGGATCAAAGATCGCAATCTATGGCCATTCCTACGGCGGCTACATGACTCTGATAGCTCTCACCAAGAAGCCACAAGTTTTCGCGGCAGGAATCAGTCTGTCTCCAGTCACCGATTGGCTGGAATCATACGATTTGGAAGACGCCGCATTCCGCATCGGTGACGAAATGCTCTGGGGCGGGCCCATCCCAGAAAAAAAGAAGCTACTAAAAGACAGATCTCCAATAACCCATATTTCTAACATCAAAGCCCCCGTCATGATCATGGCGGGCAAAGGAGACGCAAGATGCCCTATACAACCAATTGAGAAATTCGTTCAAAGGCTCAAAGAAATGAAACACCCGCACGAATTCATACTTGAGGAAAAGGCTGGACACATTTCATCACTGTTCAACTGGAAAGAAAAAATCCCTTTGGTAAACGGCATCCTCAACTTTCTCAAGAAAACCTTGACATAGAATCAGCGCTCGATTGCCAAAATAGATAGACCTTGGTTTGCAGCAATAGTGCTGTTACATGGAAGAGTTTGGCTGTCTTTTCTAAGCTTTGCGGTTTGCACTTCCTGGTTGTACAGCTCGCGTTATCCGTAGGGTGGATGATAGAATAACCTTTTGAGAAAGCGCAGGTGTGCGTTCTTTGCGTGGTTTCTGCTCTCTCATTCTTCCGCAACTCCCAAATGAATGCAAAAAACTCGTAAGTGCCGGGGTTCACGCGTGGTGGACGGGGCGGGATTTGAACCCGCGTCCTCAGCGATGCCAACGCTGCGATCATTCCAAGCTGATCTACCCGCCCAGTCACGTCACTAACCAAACTGGAAAACTATTAAGCGTTTTGCTGAGCGTGGATGATATCAACAAAGCGATATTCAACCTTACAAATAACAGACTCCAGCCGAGTCTATACCCGTCTCTGTCTCTCTCCGTGCCTCTCCACACGCCTATTAGAAGCCAAATAGAGGGGCTAGGTCACCTGTGTGCACACGCATAAAAAGAAACTACGCCTCACTGAGTGTATCAGCGCAATCTGCGCCTAGTCAAGCTCTTGTTCTGCCACGAATAACGCCTAATCTTAGCGGATCTGCCATACCCACAGGCTGCGCACTGCTTCTTCTGCACATTGTACGCTCTCTTTCCACAGCGGCGGCACCGAATGTGCACGGTCTTGCCCATGCGCTTACCGAAGGCAGGCGTTCCCTTGCTCATTGGCAAAAAACAGTCACCACGGCTATCTTGGCGGTGGAGAAATAAGGATGACGTTGTCGCCTCGAACAATGATTACGCCCAGCTTCCTCAGGTTCTCAGCACTCGTCGTGTCCTCAGCTTCCTCCAACACTAGGTTGAGGTGCTGGTCGAAGCCCTTCAGCCGTCCACGCAAGCTCTTGCCACCCTTCAGCCTAACGAGAACTATCTTCCCGAGGCTCTCCTCCAGAATCTGAGTGGTCATCTCACTCATACAACGCCCTCTCTCAACCCGTTTTTAATCCGCGCTTTTATACGTGCTAGCGCGAGTGATTTAAAGGTTATTGCACCCAGCGAAGGCAGAAACAAGAAGTCTTCAACGCAAAAAATACGCTACACAAACTTTAAATGAACTCCCCTAAAGATTCAGTAAAACCCAAAAGGAGTCAACTCAACGAGTTGAAAGACACACTATTCTCAGTATTGGACAAGGTGAAGAACCTCGGAGCCTCATACGCGGAGATAAGGGCGCAACGAAACAACAACACCCTCATAACCCTCAAAGAGGGACAAGTAGAAGCCGTCACACTGGCAAACGAGACAGGAGCCGCCATCCGCGTCCTAGCGAAAGGAGCCTGGGGCTTCTCCACAACAAACTCCCTCACACGCGGCGACCTAGAGAAGTCCGCCACATCGGCTCTCAAGATGGCTGCGACGGCTGGACCCAGCGTCCGAGAGCCCGTGAAACTGGCACCAGTAAAAACCGTGGAGGACAAGGTGAAACTAGCCGTCAAGAAGGACCCCAAAAACATCGACGTCTCAACAAAGATTGAAAACCTCCTCAGAGTAAACAAGGGCTGCTTCGGCTTCGACAAGCGCATCAAGAGCGTAACCGTCAGCTACGCCGACCTAACAACGGAACAGACACTAGCGACCACAGAGGGCTCGTTCATCGAGCAGCAGAAGATGTTCGTGTGGAACTACACATGGGTGACAGGGAAGAGCAACGGAATCATGGCCAGCGCCAGAGACGAGACCGGAGCGCACGGATACGAACTCTTCGACGAGGAGCCACCCGAGCAAATCGCCGAGAGAGTGAGCAAGAAAGTGACGCAGCAACTAGAGGCAAGAACTCCCAGGAGCGGTCTCCAACCCGCCGTCATAGGAACAAACATAGTGGGCGTCTTCGCACACGAAGCCTTAGGACACATATGCGAGGCGGACCTGACACTCTCAGGAAGCGCCCTCATGGGAAAGCTCGGCAAAAAAATCGCGAGTGAAAAGGTCACGATCTACGACTCCGCCCTGCTCCCAAAGGAGGGGTTCGGAACCATAATCTACGACGACGAAGGCGTGCCAGGACAGAAAACTGTCTTGATAAAGGACGGAGTCCTCGTCGGGCTGATGCACAACCGCGAGACGGCAGCCAAAATGAACACGAAGCCGACTGGAAACGCTCGAGCCCAAGACTTCAGGTATCCACCCTTGATAAGGATGCGCAACACATGCTTCGAGAGAGGCGACCACACCTTCGAGGAACTGTTAGAGACCATTCGATTCGGGTACTATCTCGAAGCGTTCAGAGGCGGGCAAGCCAACCTGGACGGCACTTTCACGGTTGGTGTGCAGAGTGCATACGAGATTGTAAAGGGAGAATTAGGCAATCCCGTCAGAAACGCGGGGATCTCTGGCAACACCCTAGAGACCCTGGAGCATGTTGAAGCCTGCGGAAAGGACTTCGGGCTGGAGATGGGAAGGTGTGGCAAGGGACAGTACATGTTTCAGTCATCAGGCGGACCGCCAATAAGGGTGAAGAGCATCCTCATAGGAGGCGCGTAAAATGGACCACACTGAGTTCTGCAGAAAAGCCATAGATGCAGCGGTCAGGTTCGGCGCCAGAGAAGCAGAGACGCTGGTCGTGAGCGGGCACTCGGTCAGCGTTGAGATTGAAAGAGGAGAGATCAAAACCTGCACTGACGTCTGGGACTCCGGAATCGGGGTGAGAGCCCTAATCGAGGGCAAGGTCGGCTTCGCGTACACTAACACACTGACCGACGAAGGGGTGAAGAAGACGGCTGAGCAGGCGGTCAAAGCCAGCAGGGCAAGCCTCAGGGACAAAAACTGGAAGAGACTTCCAGAGAAGACACGTTACCCAGTGGTCAAGGACACGTATGACAAGAGACTCGTCGAGTTCACTCCAGACGAGGCTGTGACCCTCTGCCAAAGAATGATATCCTCCGCCCTAGAGGTGGACAAGCGGGTTCTGCCAGCCTTCGGGGGCACCGAAGTAAGCGTGCAAGAGACAGTCTGTGTCAACACGAACGGGGTTGAGGGAAGGAACATGGGGACATCGCTGGGCTGTGGACTCGGGACGATGGCGAGGTCTGAGACGCAGGTTTCACCCATGTGCTATGAGTTCAAGGCTTCTCGGCTGTACAAGCCCGAGCCGGAATGGGTCGGCAAAGAAGCAGCCAGGCTGGCGGTTGAGTCGATAAACGTCGGGGAAGCCAGGGAAGGAAAGTTTCCAATACTGCTCGATCAGTTTGCTCTCCAATCGATATGGATGTTCACACTCATTCCGTCTATCAGAGGAGACATGGTCTCCAGGGGGAGGAGCATCTTCAGAGACAGGATAGGCGAAGGCGTAGCCGACGAAGGCGTTAGCGTCTACGATGACGGGACACTGCAAGGGGGACTCAACTCTGGGAGCACCGACATGGAGGGAGTTCCCAGACAGAAGACCCCATTGATAGAGAGGGGAATCCTCCGAGGCTTTCTCTACGACAACTACTGGGCCAGGATAGAAGGTGCCAAGAGCACGGGAAACGCCAGCAGAGGAGGCGGAGGCTTAGGCCTTCCCCCTTATGGGAGCGTTCCAGCCATAAGTCCAACGAATTTTCAGCTTGTGAGCGGCACAGCCTCGGAAGAAGAACTACTCAGTGAAGTGGGGAACGGCTACTACGTCAGGGGCGTCCAGGGTGCCCACCAGTCAAACCCAGAGACAGGGGAGTTCTGTGTAGCCCTGGCGCCGGCTTGGAGGATAGAGAAGGGTGAGATAACCCACGCTGTGAAGGGCGTCATGATTGCTGGAAACGCTTACGAGATGATGAAGAAGTTCTCGTTGCTGGGCAAGGAAACACGGCATGCGGGAATGCTGATTGCTCCCAAGGCTGTGGTCAGCGAGCTGAACGTGGTCACAAAGTAACGGCGAATCCCAGTGAATCAGGTGGCTGACTAAGGAGGGCATCATGCTTCTAGGAGATGTCGTCCAGAGAGCAAGAAACAATAACTCCTTAGCGGTCTATTGGGCTTAATCAAAAGAGGAGTTATCGGTGTCAAGAACCTATAGGCGGCACTTCATGAAAGAGAAAGAGACGACACAGGTTCTTCAAGAACTGTCTCAGAGACTAAAGGTTAACGTCCAGCAACTATTCGGAGCAAAGCCAACAGTTGAATCCGTCGAAACCCAAGTCGCCAAGTTCCTGTTCGTTAACGGAAAGCCCGCAATCGCGGTGTCCGACGACTCTCTAATACCCCTACTGAGTTCAAGCGAGGTCTTGAGCCATCTGCCGAGAGTCGTTGTAAACATGGGCGCTGTTCCCCACGTCTGCAACGGAGCGGACGTTATGGCTCCGGGAGTCGTCCAAGTTCAAGGTGACTTCGACAAGAACGACTTCGTCTCGGTTGTCGACGAGCGCCACGGCAAGCCCATAGCCATAGGTGTCGCCCTAACAGATTCGCAAACCCTGAGGAGCCTGAAACAGGGGAGAATCCTAGAGAACGTTCATTATGTGGGCGACAAGCTGTGGAATCAGTTGAAGACATTCGGTCGTTTTCAGTCATGAGTAGGAAATGAATGGCGATAAAGAACGTTTATAACGGTGTTAATTATTATAAAAACCTAAAAACCCAAACGGAAAGAATCATTAATGTCCCAGAAGAACCCCGCCAGCTGCCCCGGCATCTCTCAGTTCATGCGACCCGTGCCCGAGTACATCAAGTGTCCGAAGTGTGGCGGTGATGTTGAGATATGGAGCGACGAGGAGAAAGCCCAGTGTTACCATTGTGGGATAACGGTCTCCAGAAACGTTCAATCCTGTCTAGACTGGTGTGAATTCGCCGACAAGTGCAAGGACCTGATACAGGCGAAGAAGAGGGAGAGGGGCGAGCTCTAAACAGCGTCTGACCGCCCATTTTTGTTATGAAAATGTAAATCCCTCTCTAAGTAGCGTGTCCTTTTTAAATCGTTGGTCACCCGTGAAAGGAGTCGAAGCGATGAATTTTGGGGTTTTCATTGGAAAACCATGGTTGTTGACACTGAATACTTATTCATAAGCATTAAAAACCCCTTGTGACACTTGTGTTGAACACCGCGAGCAGATGAATCAAAAAGAAACGTTTAAAGTCGAAGGTTTGAGAGTTAGTATGGAGTGAAAAGGATTGCCAAAACTGGGCAAGGCAATCGGCAGGGTTGTCACGAAGATAAAGAAAACCGAGAGGGCGGAGGGTGGTGAGGAAACTCCGCAGGCTTCTGTCAGCCTCCCGAGCAAGGTGTACTTGAAGGCTCTGCCCCTGCGCGACCTCGAAGACTTGGATGTGGTTAAGCGGGAGGTCAAAGCGGGAAACATCCTGATTCTGAGGATCAGCCCTTTGGCTAAGAAGAGTATAGAAGACGTTAAGCGGGCTGTGAGCGAGCTGTGCGAGTTCACCCAGACCGTTGGAGGAGACATAGCGCGCTTGGGTGAGGAGAGAGTGGTGATAACTCCGGCCTTCATCAGAATCTGGCGTGAGAAAACCGTCGCGCCAAAAGAAGCCGTGCCCACAGCAGCTTAGTGAGTTTTAGCCGAGCAATAGCGACAGCCATTTCTCAAGCTGACTCTGAACACGTTTCCAGCTTGTATACTTGTTCAATTGAGTTTTGAGGTTTGAAGTGGGGCTGTTCTAAACTGTAGCATTATAAAGCAATGGATTCACACAAAGCATTGGTCACAGAAGTGCGTGGGAAGAAGTTAGCGTTAACGTTGGTCGTAGTTATAATTTTTGTTGGTGGTATCTTAGGCTACTTACTGTACAGCGCTATGCAGCCTAACCTATCCGAAATCAGCAAACAAAGCCCAAGAGTTCAGAGTTATCTTCAACAGCACCCTAATGCTAAGTACGAACTCACGAAGTGTTACTTGGCAACCAATGGAACTGTCTACGATGTCGATGAGAACTGGAGACCGAAAGAAGTCAGAGGAAGCGCAGGCGAGGAACCGATGGATGGAAAGGGTCACTACTGCTGGGTAGTTCACTGGTACGATCCGACGAGCATGATAGAACACATAATTAACGTTTGGATTGACAAGGATACTTTAGAAATCATACTCGTCACAGAAGCGTGGTAACATGGTGAAAGTAAATTACATAGGAGTTGCCGTGAGCATAGCCACGTTTGCGTCGCTTCTCCTCCCATGGTGGTCCATAAGGGCTTCCGGTGCCAGCATAGACGTCTACCTGTTCGGCGCCGTGACTTGGAGTGTTTGGTCACAAGACTGGGTGGTCAACCGCCTCCTAACCCTAGACGGCACCCTCCTAACAGCTGGTTTGATTGTGGTTTTTTCAGGCGCTTTGGCTCTAGCTGGAAGCCTCAAGTTTCAACCCTTCCTAATCGCTCCATTCGTGTTGAACCCCTCGGCGGCTTTCATCTTCTTTAGCCTAATGCGCTCTGCAATAGGCAAACTGGCTTACGGACCCTTCAGCGGAACAAACCTAATCCCCGTCGGACCATGGGGCTTCGCTATCGGCATAGGACTATGCGTCCTCGCAGGGTTAGCCTCGCCAATCTCCTTGATTCCATTCTATTGGAAAAGGCACAAACAACAACGAGAGACCGACAGAGAAAATTGAGAAAGGGTTTCAGAGCCTCAAGCCCTGACCCCTAACCCGCCCAAACATGTTTGACGCTAAAAAGAACCTCTCTAGACGAGGCTATAACCGTCTCTGTCAGCACCTATTAGGCTTCAAATAGAGGGGCTTGGTCACGAGTGCGCACACACAAACAAAACAGATTCTTCTACACACTCTCTTCACGGTCAGTCAATAACGCCAGTGGACCTCGCCAACTTCTCAGCCGAATCATGGTTCAGGCTTCTCTCATCTAAGATAGTGTATCTGTCGGGTCGAATGGCGCAAGCCCTGACCAGAGCCTCAACCACATGGGCAGGCTCCACTCGGAGCTCCTCAGCCGTTGTTGGGGCGCCCACAGTCTTCAGTGTCTCTCTGATCCTCCTCCAGCTTATGTTGTGCAGACGAGCCATCATGATCGCTCCCACACCGCACTGTTCCCCGTGCATGGCAGGCTTAGGCGCAACCAAGTCGAGAGCGTGGCTGAACAAGTGCTCCGAACCACTACAAGGGCGACTGCTACCCGAAATGCTCATGGCTACACCGCAGCTTATGAGAGCCTCCAACAACACCCTCAGACCCTCCTCGCCCCCAGGCTTAATCAGCCCGGCGTTCTTCTCCACAAGCCTCGCGCTCATCAGAGCCAGACTGGCGGCGTACTCACCATAATACTCGTTCTTCACCTCGTGCGCGAGCTTCCAATCCCGCACGGCTGTCAGTTTGGCGACGACGTCCCCACACCCGCTCGCGGTGAAACAGTGGGAAGACTTGATGATCACACCAGTGTCCGCAACAATAGCCATGGGCGACTGCGCCATAACCGAGTAGGGCTTGTCCAATCCCTTGAGCGATACCAGAGGACTAGCGATTCCGTCGTGGGAAGCCGTGGTCGGCACGCTTATGAAGGGGACCTCACTGTTGGCTGAACTCAGCTTGGCCACGTCTATCTTCGTGCCCCCGCCTATCCCAAGCACTACCTGAGGCTTTATCTCACCGATTTTCTCTTCAACAGTCTTGATATCTTCCAAGCTTGACGAAGCAGCCACGTAGCATGCGACATTGATTCCCTCGTCATCGAGCAGATCCGTGACCCTTTGACCCGCGATCTCACGCGTCTTCGGGCCCATCACGATGAGCGCTGATTTGGAAAAGCCGAGTCTCTTGCAGATGTCGTCTATGAAGTCTAACGTGTTGTTTCCCACGACAACCTCTCGAGGAAGCTGCATGCGATGAAATTGCAAAGTCAAGAGCAATCACGGCGCGTTGTAGAGGGGATTCGACAGTAATTTGGTCTCGAAACATTTTTAAATTAGACGGTATCCAATACAATGTCGCTAACTTCTCCCTAGAAGTTTTTGCGCCAAACAACGTCTGCGGGAGAGACGAAAGATGCGTGAGAAACCAGATCAACTAACCCTAAGAGGGACAACAACGGTGGGCGTCGTCTGCAGAGACGGCGTCATCCTAGCGTCGGACACGCGAGTGACGATGGGATACTTCATAGCCCACAAGAGAGGAAAGAAGATTGAAAAGATAGACGACCACATGGCCATGACCATCTCCGGTGTCGTGGCTGACGACCAGCGCATTGTGGACATACTCAGAGTGAACGCCCAACTCTATCGACTCAACACCGGACGCCCAATGCCCATAAGCTCGGCAGCCCGCCTAGTCTCAAACCTGCTGTTTGCCAGTCGCTATGCGCCCTTGATAGCTCAGGTCCTGGTCGGCGGAGTAGACGACACTGGAGCCCACGTGTTCAATTTGGACCCCTTCGGCAGCCTCACGGAAGAGAAATGCGTAGCCACAGGTTCTGGCTCCCCCGTGGCCTACGGTGTGCTCGAAGACAAGTACAAGCAAGACACATCGGTTAAAGACATGCTCTCCACAGTGGTGCGCGCCGTTGACTCGGCGATGAAGAGAGACGCTGGAAGCGGAGACAGCTTCGACGTTTCAATAATAGACAGGAAGGGCTATCGAGAGCTAAACGACAAGGAAAAGAAGAGCGTCCTCGGAGGTTCGTGAGGAGCGAAAAAACATCGTGACCGCCTACGACAAGACCAAGCTGGAAATAAGCCAAACCATACTGGAACATATTCCCAAAGAGGCAGAGGTCACTCGAATCGAGTTCGAAGGACCAGCCTTGGCTATCTACACCAAGAAACCCGAGATTCTGGTCGAGCAGAGCTACGTGGTCGCCGACATAGTCAACCTGATTCGAAAGAGGATAGTGGTGCGCTCAGACCCCTCAGTTAGACTGCAGGAGAAAGAGACGGAGAGACTAATAAACGAAATAGTCTCCAAAGAGGCTGAAATCACAGGCATGAACTTCGACCCCAGCCTGGGCGAGGTCATAGTGGAGGCAAAGAAGCCTGGCTTGGTCATCGGCAAAAACGGTGCGGTTCTCCACGAGATAATAAAACAGACGAGGTGGAGACCGCGAGTTCTTAGAAGCCCTCCTATACCGTCAAAAATAATGGCGCACATGCGTCACTTTCTCCACTCCGAGACAAAGGAGAGAGACAGAATACTTCGCACAGTAGGAGAGCGCATCTTCAGACCCATGATACACGGAGTTGGCGACATAAGAATCACCACGCTCGGCGGATTCCAAGAGGTGGGGAGGTCCGCCATCCTCGTTCAGACTAGGGAAAGCAACGTGTTACTGGACTGCGGCATCAATCCAGGCTCGACAAACCCGCTGGAAGCCTTCCCTAGGCTCGACACTCCCCAGTTTGACCTCGCCTCCCTCGACGCTGTCGTCATCAGCCACGCTCACCTTGACCACTGCGCCGTTCTTCCGTTCTTGTTCAAGTATGGATATGATGGGCCAGTCTACTGCTCCGCTCCAACCTCAAGCCTCATGACTCTGCTTCAGTTGGATTATCTCGACGTGTTAAGTAAGCAAGGGGTCATGGCGCCGTACGACCAGAGGAATGTGCGGGAGACGGTTTTGCACACTCTGCCACTGCGATATGGCGTGGTCACCGACGTTGCGCCAGACGTTCGCTTGACACTGCACAACGCTGGTCACATTCTGGGCTCTTCGGTGGTCCACCTACACATCGGCGAGGGCTTGCACAACGTGGTGTACACGAGCGATTACAAGTTCGGAAGGACCATGCTTCTTGAGCCTGCAGCAACCGAGTTTCCCAGGGTGGAGACCATAATAACAGAGAGCACGTATGGCGCCCCACAAGACTTCATGCCTTCAAGACTGGAGGCTGAAGAGAAACTCGCTTCTATAGTTAACCAGACGTTTGAGAAGGGGGGGAAAGTGCTTATTCCGGTTCCAGCTGTCGGCAGAGCTCAGGAGATTCTGCTGATTCTGGATGGTTACATGAAGCGTGGGCTGATTAAGGAGGCGCCTGTCTTCATTGAAGGAATGATATCCGAAGCCACAGCCATTCACACGGCTTATCCGGAGTATTTAGCGAGGGAAGTGAGGAACAGCATTCTGCACGAGGGCGTCAATCCGTTCCAATCCGACTATTTCACCATAGTAGAGCACCCGAGCGCGAGGCAAGAGATAATGGAGGGGGCATCGAGCATAGTCATAGCCACCTCAGGCATGCTCGAGGGCGGGCCAGTGATAGAATACTTCAAGCACTTTGCTCCAGACGAGCGCAACACTGTCATCTTCGTGAGTTACCAGATTGAAGGAACCTTGGGGCGGAGAGTGCAGAAGGGTCTGCCAGAGGCTCCAATGGTAAGCAACGAGGGAAAAATAGAGATTGTTAGGGCTAACCTCAGAGTGGAGTCCATCGAGGGGTTCTCGGGGCATTCAGACCGCAGACAAATCATCAACTACGTACACAGGCTCACACCGAAGCCGGAGAGAATCATCGTTTGTCACGGTGAGAGAGCTAAGTGCCTCAGCATGGCGAACTTTTTCCAGAGAACCTACAAGACTGAGGTGTTGGTGCCAGCCCTACTGGAAACCATCAGACTGCGGTAGGCGCCGCTTCGATTCTTTGTGTGTCAGACTGCTGATTGCTGAGTCTAGTTGATGTAGGTAGGCGCTAGAAAAATGGGCTTCATGAAAAGTTAATAAGAGAACGTTTGGTTTTTATCTGAGCAAGATTGAGGAACGGAAGGTTGGTTTACAGCGAAGACAGCGACGCCTACAGCATTCGAACGGTTAATCTGACGAAGGTGTTCGGCAGAAAGAAACACAGCGGTATCTTTGGCTTCCTGAGAAGGGAGAAAAAGAAAGAGAAATCTCGAGGGGAGAAAAGCGTCACAGTTGCACTAGACCACGTAAACACAGAAATTCGCTCGGGCGAACTCTTTGGTCTGCTGGGACCAAACGGTGCTGGAAAGACAACACTGGTCAAGTGTCTGTCAACTGTGCTCATTCCAGACGAGGGCACAGCCATAGTCAACGGCTTCGACATCATGAAACAGACTTCCATGGTCAGAGCCAGCATAGGGCTGGTCATCGGCGGAGAGCGCACTCTGTATTGGAAACTCACCGCCCGAGACAACCTCCTGTATTTCGCATCTCTGTACAAGATGCCCAGAAAACACGCCAGAGAAAGAGTTGACGAACTGCTGGAGCTGTTGAATCTCGCCGACCGCGCTGACGAGCGCCTCGAGGACTACAGCACGGGAATGAGGCAGAAAATCGCAATAGCCAGAGCCCTAGTGCACGACCCACCCATTCTACTCTTAGATGAGCCCACGCTGGGCTTAGACCCAGTCTTCTCCAGGCAGATTCGAAGCCAAATAAGAGAACTCAGCGAAAAGCAGGGAAAGACCATTCTTCTAGCCACGCACTATATGGAAGAAGCCGACCAACTGTGCGACCGCACAGCCATAATAAACGACGGAAAAATCGTCGCCGTGGACACTCCAAACAGGCTCAAGGCGATGGTGAAAGAAACAGAGCTGGTGGAAGTAGCCTGCTACAACCCTCCGCCGGACACAGAATCCTATCTAAGAACTCTCTGCCCCAAAGTCGAGATAATAACCCTCATTCACGGAGAGGAATCCAAAGGGACGCCATCGCGAATCAAGATAATAGGCGGAAACGCCGAAGAACGCGTCGGCGCAGTGTTGGACGCGCTGCGCAAGAGAAATGTCCAGATAACAAGCCTAAACATCGGAGTGCCCACCTTAGAGGACGCGTTCATCAAACTCACCGGAGCAAAACTAACAGGGGAGGGATGATCAACACAGATGACGAGAGGTGAGGCGCTGCTTGGTATAAAGAGCGACCTCTTCATAGTGTGGAGCGAAGTCGTCAAGAACATAAAGTTTCTGTTAGCCTATCCAGTAGTCTTCGTCTTCTGGGCTATATTCCCAATCTTTTGGTTCATCCCCTTCATACTCCAAGGACAAGCCATAGTGGGCGGCTTGCAGAGCCAGAGCTTCGCCGAGATCGCTGGAACCCCAGAGTTCATTCCCTTTGTGGTTTTGGGTTCAATTCTCAACAGTTACGTCATGACCTCGCTCTACGGCATGGGCGAGAGCATAAGACGCGAAGCCTACCAAGGAACCCTAGACTACATTCTCTCGTCGCCGTGCAACAAGGCATATATTCTCATAGGCAAAGCCCTGAGCGAGAGCCTCGCAAGCACCATCTTCGCCCTGAGCCAGATGGTAATCTGCATAGTCTTCTTCGGAATCAACGTAACTTTGGGAATAATCATGCCCACAATCTTCATTATAACTCTACTGATACTGGGGCTGTACGGCATGGCGCTCATGCTCGCCGCGGCGTCTCTTCAGTTCAAGCAGGCTCACGACCTCGCCCACACCCTAGAGTACGTCTTCTACCTGTTCAGCCCAGTGCGCTATCCTATCGAGAGCCTACCCCTCTGGGCACAAATCGTGGGCAAACTTCTGCCCTTAACCTATGCATTGATAGCGGTGCGAAGCCTCATGCTCCTCAAACTAGGACTCACGGCCCTCTACGCCGAAATCATCATCCTTATCCTTATCGACACCGCCCTGATAGTCATCGGGTTCTACCTCTTCAATCGGATGGAAGAGAGGACAAAGAAGTCGGGCGTGATAAGCCAGTACTGAGAAGGGACAGCACATGAAAAAGCCCAACGACAAGACCCACAGACTCCGAGAGGTCTCGTGCCCGACAGGCTGGACTTGGACCAACCTGAAAGCCGAGCTCAGAGCGATCTGGGAGAACAACGTCAAGGAGTGGAAGATCGAACTAGCCTACCCTGTTGCCTTCATCAGACAGTGTTTCTCACCACTAGTCTTCCTGCTTCCCTTCCTCATCTATGGACTTGTCCTAGTCGGAGGTAGGTTTAGCGAAAACCTACTGAAATTGGTTGGAACCGGAGACATCGTCACCTTCATATTTACAGGTTACATAATCATGGGCTTCATCGGCACAGCCGTCTGGGCAATGGGGTTCAGCATCCGAAAGGAGCAGTGGTACGGAACCCTCGAGTCAATATACATCACTCCCACGAGCCGTCTCAGCCTAGTCTTTGGCATGGCGTTGCACAGCACGGGACACCAAGCCATAGGCACACTCCTACAGATAGTTGTAATCTACTCCGTGTTCGGCTTAGCCCTAAAAATCACCGGAATGCTACCAGCCCTGCTAATCTTTGCGCTCATGATGTTCGCGCTGTACGGCTTCGGAATACTCATATCCTCGCTCGGATTAATACTCAAAGAAGGCTGGATTGTGGCTGAAGGACTTCACAGCATCTTACAGATACTGTCTCCCGTAGCGTATCCCCTGCTCGTGCTCCCAACTGTAGCTCAGCAAGCCAGCAGCGTCTTCCCGACCGCGCCGGCTCTCGTCGGAATGCGCACCTTCCTGATTGAAGGTTATAGGCCTGAGACCGTTGGCAACGTGTTTCTGCACCTCTTAGCTTTAAGCGCGGCTTGGATATTGTTTGGGATTTTCATATTCCGTCTGGCTGATGTTTATGTGCGGAAGAGGGGCAGCCTCGAGAAGTACTAAATGCCACGCTAGACTGTTGTTCAACTGATGTGTTTGTGTGCAGGGTTGAACTAGCCCGTCTATTTGGAGTCAAATGGCTCTGAGCAGAGGTGGAAGATCGAGAACTGATGTAACGCAGTGTTTTTGATTCATTGTATGGTGGGCACGGCGTTTTTCACCAGGTTCCGAAGATTCTCGATGTGCTTTTTATGGTCGTAGAGCCACTTTCCGTCCTTAAAGTGTTCATAGGCTATTGTCTGCCGCGACGTTTTCCCGAGGTCTTGAATCAGATACTGATAGTCACTTAGGAAGCCCTTTCTGATCAAATCCGAGAGGCTATCAATAAATCTTCTGAACTCTGGTTTTGGGAGGTATAGGTAGCCGAAGAGAGAATTTTCGCCGAGAATCTTACCGAGTCCTCTCACGAAAGGCTTGTCCAACAATGACGATGCGAACTTGGCTAGTTTCTCGATGGAACCAAAATTGAAGATGAAGAAGAAAACGTCGGAATCCGCTCTTCCGAAGTGGAAGACTGAAACGTCAAAGCCCTCAATCAAACCGCGTTCCAACAAGTGCTCTCGGTAATGGTATCCAACAAACTGCGGAGACACGCCCATCATCTTTGCCAAGTTAGTGAAGTCTTTTGTCGCATCCTTCTCCAACTCCTTAAGAATGAAAACGTCGATTTCATCAGCCTTCACAGGAAAATCCTTAGGATCAACCAGAGTGTATGGCAGTTCTGTGCCCTGAACGGGTATTTCACTAATCCATTCATCCCACTGAAAATTCCAAGTTCCGGATTCGGGATCAAACCAGTTGCACTTGGAGTAGACGGTTTGAAAACAAGTCGACCAGAAAACCTGGATATTTCTAGCTAGACCCAAATTTTTTATTTCCTCGAGGAACCGCTCCAATTCGGCGCAATGGTCTCTAGGTATGGTGTAGATTCCCACGCAGCCCTCAAACATTCCATAACACCTGGCTAGGGCGATCCAGAAATCATTGGTTTTCATAGAGTTGAAGAGTAGATGCTCATATCCGAGAGCCGCCTCAGCAAACACCACTGCTTTTCTGAGCCCTAGGTTAGTATGGTAAACATTTACGTGGGTTCTCAAAAAAATCTGGGAGCGGAGGCGTTTCAGCCTCTTCCGCACTGTCTCGGCTGGAATGCCTAGATTTCTTGCAACATTTGTTACGTTTCGAGGACCATAAATCCCCAAACCTTCCAGAATCCTCAGGTCTGTGTAGTCAAACTCTCGATGCATTCTGCTGTCCCGTGCCGAAACCTTCTAACACCTATTATGGAATTCTGCTTTAAAATCTTAGCAATCACAAGGGGAAGAACGGGTCGTCAACAGGGTCGCCTAGAGGTCGCACATGGGAACCCGCAACATGGGTTGCTCTTTGCAGTGACACAGATACGTTAGGTGCCAACATGGTGATTGTCACGGCTGTTGTGGCGGTCGTAAAGGCAAGGAGTGTCAGAAACAGCAGAAAGACGGCTTTCACCTTCAATTTCTCACCTCCATTTTTGTTTTTCCATCCAGAAGTGTTATATATTGGGACGAAAAGAAAAAAACCCTATGGAATAGACTTCTAGAAGACTGTTAAATGGTGTTCGGAATGAAGACTTCTGAGGAACAGGCGGAGACTGGTTTCCTCTTTCCCTTTAAAACGTTCAGCGATTTTGAATCGGCTCTGGAACTGATATTTTCTCCATCGGCTGCGTCAGTGATTCTGTACATGGCGGCGCTGAAGTGTGGCACCAACTCGTGCAGAAGAGTAAAGAAGAAAGTCAAGACCATAGGTGAGGCGCTTGACAGCCTATCCACGTTGAAGGGCGAGGAAAAATGGGGAAACATATCTTTCCAGAACGTCAACCTTGAGGAGGGTTCTGGGAAAGTCGTAATCACTGAATCCTTTGAGGCGCGAGCTCGAAGAACGGAGCAGGCGTCCTGTCACTTTTTCAGAGGGTTCCTAGCCGGCTTCCTCTCTGAATTGTTCAAGAGAACGATGACGGTTAATGAAGAGAAATGCGTCGCAAAAGGCGACGAAGAGTGCGAATTCACTTTTGAGTAGTGGTAGGTCAAAAAGCGTTTCTGACAAGCCCTAAAAGTGACTCACCTGAAGTTAACGCGGGGTTGCGAATTCGTGCAGCCTCTTAATGGCGTTTATTCGCTCTCTGTCGCCCACTCTGGCTTGTTTCACGGCGTTTTCCAGAATCTCGATGATCTCGTCGTAGGCTCCTCTATCGACTGGAAACGGAACCCCGTCCTTGCCTCCCACACAGAAGCTGTACTTGACAGGGTCTCTCCAGCTGGGCGATGTGCCGTAGACGAGTTCGGCTATGAGGGCTAGTCCGCGGATGGTTGCTGGTCCGACGCCTCTCAAGCCCAAGAGTTGCTCGTAGTTTTTTGGCTGAGACTCGTATGCTCTCTTGATTGCCTTCCAGTTTAGTTTGCTGGGCAGGGAGAGCACGTCTATCACGTACTCCTTCCATTTGGCTTCGGGCATCCACTTCTGCAGAGATGTCTGGTGTGCGGGGCGGATGGACTGGAGCATGTGCATGACTCTCTCGGGTTTTTCCTTGACTATGTCGGTTGAGACTTTTTGGCAGTTTTGACTCTCCTTGGCGGTCATGTCCAAGGCAACCTCGCACTTTGTGTCGCCGACTATGGCGTCGTGTGGCTCCACAACAAGGTTTCGGACGTGCACTGACAGCCAGTGATATCTTCGGGCTGTTCTATCCCTCACGCTCATTCCCTGCTGGACAACCGCCCACTTCCCGTCTTCCGCCAAGAAAAAGGCGTGATGATAGAGCGGATAACCAGCCTGTATGGCTGCGTTGTCCACTTTGGCGCTCATCCTGCTCGCGTACTGCAACCGCTCAATTCTGTCGGTGGACAAGCCAAAGGTCTCGCCGACTTGGCTGATTTCTTTTGGCGCCTTCAGTGAAGCCTTGCCCTTTCCGCCACACACAGCCAGCCCGTGCTCCTCGGGTTTCACGGCGCTCTTCAGCACGCCCGTCAAGACGGTTGTGACGCCTGAGGAGTGCCAGTCGTAGCCCAAGACGCATCCAAAAGCCTGAAACCAGTAGGGGTCGGAAACCCTCCTTAGAAACGTGTCTCGACCATACTCGTCAATTATTATTGTCGTCATCTCACGTGCCAAACCAATCATTCTGCCAACAAGCCATCTCGGAGCCCTACCATAGTGAAGAGGAAGCCTAGCCACGCCAGTTCTCTCCAAATCACGCACACTCATAATACGCCATAATATTCCATTGCGGAACCGTTTAAACATGCCTCGAACCAAGAAGGCGAAGCAATACCGTACTCGAAAACTAAGTTCTCAGGAGACGTCCTTCGCGGTCGATTTCTCTCTTTCTTATCCTCGTGGTTGAAATGGGCACGGCATCTTCTGCGGGTACCATGTCGACCACAACTATCTCCAGAGGCTGCAGTCCCATTGCTTTGCGCTTCTCGGTTATGGCGAAGGCGCGCAGTTCAGTTTCTCGACTCACAACCAAAGCTTCGGCGCAGCCCCTCGACAGAGTGACCCCATAAGCGTTGTCTAAGGGAACAATCTCAGCCCTCTCAAGAACCCCATGTTGTTGGAGAAAACTCTTCAACTCTTCTAGGCGCTCTTCGTAGCTGGCAACCGCGTGGTTCTTCACCAGCTTTTTCGCAAACTCGTCTGAGCTGAGACCTATCTTGACTCGTTCGCCGACCTCGAAGGCTTTCATTAGCAATGCTCGGTGTCCCTTGTGAAGCTCGTCAAATGTCCCGCCGACGAGCACCACTTTGTACCTTTTCACTTCACCAGTTGCGCTCCGTGAAGACAGACCTTCGCCACCACGATTTTGTCTCGAGGCAGAAATCTCTCAAAGGCTCGAACCACCCTTTTAACCTTGTCCCCTTCCACCACTGCGTGAACAGCCTCGCCCAGCATGTTCTGGGCAGCCCCAACAGCCCCAGCCTCCTCCGCAGCATCCATGAGCCTCTTGACACGGTCCGTAGCCAGCGTCGTCTTGAAGGCAAACTCCCTGCTTGAACGCAAGAAGTTGGAAAGGGAAGGCTCAGCCATAATTTTCTCCAGAGTCTTCTGCCCCCACTCATTGATGACCTCGCGTTTCCCAGCCGATTCGAGAAACTCTCTGGTCAATCTCGGCTGAAAGACTCCGGCGACTATGTGGTGACTCGGAGAGACGGGAATACGGTCAACCGAGCCGTAGTGGGGTGCTCCTGGTTCCAACACGACAACGCATCCGCCGACAACCAGACCGCTGACAGTTCCCAATCCCGTTCGACACTTAACATCTGCGACGTGGGCGATTCGACCAACCTCGTTGTAGGTCAGATTGAGGTTCATGGCTTTATTTAGGGCTAGGGCTGTGCCGAGTGCTCCTCCGCCGCTTGTTCCAAACCCCGCGCCTATCGGCACCTCAACTCGATGCTTCACCGCGACGTTATAGGTCTCGCCAATCCTCTCCAGAAATGCGTTAACGACAGTTTTTGTCGTCTCAGCCTCCGGCGCACGTCTTCCATTTATGAAAACATGAACCACGCTCCTTCTTGACCTTGCAACACTAACTTCTGTGAACACTCCCTTCTCTGTGGCGAAGCCCCCACCTCGGGCTCCTACCCGCTCCAAATCCTTGATTGGTGTTCCATCGGGTTCAGTGTCGCAAATCTGAAAGAAACTCGAGATTCCCGCTGGTGAGAACGCCCGTGCCTGCGCGTTCTTAGTTGGCATCACTTGCTCCTTTCTTCTGCTGGTTTGAGGCTCGGAAAGGCCCTATAACAAGCCTTCACGATGGGCGGAACAATGGTTATCAGGAAAGGTATCTCAGTGGCAAATGTCCACACAAGCCAGAGGAAGCTTGCGTAAAAAGGGGCATTACGCGCCCACTCACCAAACGTTAGAGGCAATGGAAGGAATTGACTGTATATCCAGAGTCCAAAGCCTATGTAGGCGCTTCCGACGAAAAGCCCCACAACCGATGCAACTCCATAACTCTTCCACTCCGGCTTCCACAACCCAACTCCAACAACTATCACACAGCAGGCAAAGAACACTCCCAAAAACAACGCTGCTACATCAACGCTCAACAACGATAAGGATAGCAAGTAAGCGATCATTCCTATCACAGCCAAGCTTCCAGCAATCAAAGCAATGGCAATGTGACGCCACTTCATGTTTCGCCTCGAGATCAAGCCGATTAAGAAGAAGCCTGCAAAATTTGCGGGGACGCCCACGGTTAGGCTTAGGAGGGCGATTCCGTGGCCTGGATGAACCATGTCGCTGATGAAGATGCCTATTGCGGCGCTTACCCCTCCAACCCAGGGACCAAAGAGTACGGCGAAGGCAGCGGGAACTATAACTGCGGGCCAAAATCTGACCACTCCAACTACTGGGCTTACTATTCCTAGGTTGGTTAGGTATCCGACTATGGCGTAGAGAGCGGCGCTAACCCCGATCATCGCTACGTCCAACGTTCTCATTTTTATTCCCACTACACTGTTTTCTGACTTTACGTTTGTCAATGTAGCTTGGTTAAATAAGAATTTCGTTTGGTTTGTTTAGACCTGTTTAAACATGCTAATCCATGCGAGAAGCGTAAAGTTTAAGGTGTTGAACGCAGTTGTTGCACTACAACACTCGATTGAGGTTGACGGGATCTTGAGCGCTAAGACCACGATTGAAGAGCGGAAGGCGCAGATTCTCATGGGTCTGCGCGGCTACAAGCAGGTCAAGAGGAAGGCGCACAAGGACGCCGTGAGTTTTGTCGTGAAGACGACTGGCGAAAAGAAGACGCTCATATGGTGCCTGCCAACACAGGGAACCGTGGGCGTGCAGTTTATCAATCAGGTGAGAAAAGTCATGAAGGACGAGGGAGTGGAGAGGGGAATAATCATAACCAGTGGGCGTTTCACGCAGGCTGCTAAGGCTCACTCAAGAAAGAGAGGCATAGAGCTCATTCCGCGAATATTTCCGTCCTTCAACATCTTCGAGCACGTGCTCGTTCCCAGACACGAAATCGTGCAGCCCGACGAGAGACAGAAGGTGCTGAGTGAATATCGAGTGCAGCCCTACCAGCTGCCGCGTCTGAAGGCTTCCGACCCAGCGGCTAAGGCTATAGGCGCCAGACCGGGCGACATTGTTAAGATAACCAGAGACAGCCCAACCGCTGGAGAATACGTGTCATACAGATACGTGGTCGAAGGCTGAGTTAGGGCTTGTTATCTCTCTTTGGCTATCATGACTTCCGTAGCCTTTATCACCGCTTCCACGCTGTCGCCTGTTCTGATGTTCAGGTCTTCCACAGCCTCTCTTGATATGAGAGCCGTCACGACAACAGGCGCGCGTATCTCTATCTTGACCTTGGCTATGACGTCGCCCTTCTCCACGCCCTTGACCACGCCTTGTAGCCTATTTCTTGCGCTTATCTTCAATCCAGCCGCCTCCCAATATTCCTCGTCACCCAGGACCTCGCCCACGTAGTCTTCCACTCGCTTGTACTCTTTGAGGAGACTCTTGCCTAGGTCGGTTAGTCTGGCTCCTCCTCCGCCGGCTCTTCCACCCTTGTATGTTTCGACTATGGGTTTGTTCAGGGCTTTCTCTATCTTTGCCACGTAGTTCCAGACGTATCGGTAAGACATACCCACCTTCTTTGCAGCCTTGGAGATGGACTCCTCTTCTCTAATTGCCTCCAAGATTTCGGCTCCGCCCCTCCCGAGGATGGGCTGTCCCTTGTACTCCAGCCAGACCTTGGCTGTGGGCTTATGTTTGTCTTGGGTGAGCATATGCGGTTAATTATCTGCGTCGTTAGCCTATTTAGTTTATGAGTGTGTTTGTGTTTTGCGTATGTGTGCGCTCGGTTGACCTAGCCCATTGGAGCCTAATAGGCACTGAGAGACAGAGAAGGGTAGAGGGAGGTCTAGGGGACTGCATATTCGTATTTGGATCTGATCAGACTCTAAATAGAGCAGTGGTTTTTTGTCAGTCAGGAAGCGATATGTATTTAAGGGTATAACGTGAATGCGTTATATACAGTCAAACATAACGAGGTCTCAAAATGCGGAAAACACTCGTCGCTTGGGTGTTGCTACTCATTTTAGCAATAGTCGCTTCGGTCGTTGGAACCACATATGTTCTGAGAGCCTCTACGAGGGAAAGATTGATAATCTCGACTACGTCAAGCCTGTACGAAACCGGATTGCTGGACGCTGTTGAAATGGAGTTTGAAGCAAAATGTCCCATAGACCTCAACTTCATTTCGGTTGGGACGGGCATAGCCATTCAACACGCCCAGAGGGGCGACGCAGACTTGATACTGGTTCACTCGCCAACCGATGAGCTGAAGTTTCTCACAGACGGAACTGGAGTCAACAGAAAAATAATAGCGTACAACTTCTTCGCCATCGTCGGACCAGAAGCGGATCCCGCACAAATTCGTGGCACAACGCCATTCCATGCTCTATCCAAAATTGTTGATAGCGGCAGAAACGGAACCGCCAAATGGGTTTCAAGGGGTGACGGCTCAGGAACGCATACCAAGGAAAAGAGCCTGTGGACGGCTGCTGGTTACAATCCAGCGGCTTTGGAAAGAGAGAAAACGTGGTACATCACACCTGGGGGGACTATGGGACCAACTTTGCAGAAGGCTGAGTATTTTTCAGCTTACACACTCGCTGACATGGGTACATATCTGAAGTATTATAAGGACGGATTGATTTCGCTGAAAGTACTGGTGGAACAACAGAAAGACCTGCTTAACGTGTACAGCGCCATCGCTGTCAATCAAACACTGCATCCCAATGTGGATTTTGATGGAGCCATAACATTCGTGAAATTTCTCATATCGGATGAGGGACAACACATTCTTGAGCAGTATGGCAAGGACGACTACGGACAAACCCTGTTCTACCCAGCGGTGCGGCTTCTCAAGGAAAACACAGATCCAGCAATGGCGCAAATGATAAGAGAATACGCCTTCTTCGAAGACTCAGAGTGCCCACCACAGTACCGTAAAGGCTACCCTGAACTCTACGGCTAATGGTGCACAAACGTTGGGAAATGAAATCATTGATGGCTTGCTAAAAGCTCTTCAACTGATATTTTCAGGAGACCCCACCGTTGTCGAGATAAGTGTTAGGTCCATCTTGATTTCGACATCTGCGACTTTGCTCTCTGTTTTGTGGGGTCTTCCGGTGGCGACAATGTTAGGCTTGAAGAGATTTCGAGGGAGATTCCTACTGAAGGGATTCTTCAATGCTATGCTGGGCATACCGACCGTGGCTTTAGGGCTTGTCCTCTTCCTTTTTTTCTCGAATGCTGGTCCAATAGGTTTTCTTCGCTTGCTGTATTCGCCGCTTGCGATGATAATTGGACAAGCGATTTTGGTAACACCTATGACAGTGAGCTTCATCACAAGCGCCATTGAGTCAGTTGACCCTGATATCAAGGACTTAGCCAAAACTTTGGGTGCTTCTGAAGTTGAAGCCTCCCTTGCAGTGTTGAAGGAATCTATGAACGGTGTTGTCTTGGCGGTAACAGCGAGTTTCAACCGAGCCATTGCTGAACTGGGCGTTGTTCTGATGGTGGGTGGAAACATAGCTGGGTTCACCAGCGTCTTGACTACTACCATTGCATTGGAAACCAGCAAAGGGAACATTGAACTCAGCATCGCCTTAGCCATAATACTGTTGCTAATAGTGTCTTTTCTAACAATTTCGATAAACTTGATTCAAAGGCGCAGAGCATGAGAGACTTAATGGAACTTGAGGACATAAGCAAAACTTATGGAAACATAACAGCTCTAAAGCATGTCAATCTGCAGATTCAGGAAGGCGAAGTGTTCAGCCTTCTGGGGCCAAACGGTTCGGGCAAAACCACTCTGCTACGGATTATGGCAGGCATTGAAAAACCCACAAGCGGAGAAGTGCGCTTCAAAGGCGTGAAGATCGATGAGCACATTATAAACACAGTGAGGCTGAGGAGCACAATGGTTTTTCAAAAAACCGTGTTATTCAACACCAGCGTCTACAAAAACATCGCTTACGGTCTAAGGCTCAGAGAACGCTCAAGAAAGGAAACCGATAAAAAAGTTAGAGAAGTCTTGAAGACTGTGAGACTAGAAGGTTTCGAGAAGCGCCCAGCCAAAAAATTGTCCGGAGGAGAACAGCAGAGAGTGGCTCTTGCCAGAGCCTTGGCGCTAGATACTGAGGTTTTGCTCTTAGACGAACCCACGGCAAACATCGACCCGAAAAACGTGTCCATAATCGAGGATGTGCTCTCGTGGGTTAACAAAGAAAAGAAAACGACTATGGTTATAGCTACACACAACGTGTTCCAGGCGAAGACTCTGGCTAACAGGGCAGCCTTACTACTTGAAGGAAAGATTGTGAAAGTGGGAGCGCCCCAAGAGATATTCACACTGCCACCCAAGCTCCTGGCCAGCTATGCGAGGCTTGAAAATGTTTTCTCGGGTGTTTCGAGTGTTGTCGAGGAGGGCACGTCGCTGGTGGACATAGGCAGTGGACTGCGGGTTGAGGCTGCCTTCACAAGGTCGGGTGAGGTCACGGTCTACGTTAGCCCAGAGGACATAATCCTTTCGACTCATCCGATAGTTTCGAGCGCGAGAAACACCTTCAAGGGTAGAATAGTTGAAGTGGCGGACCTCGGACCCACCGTTAGGCTTAAGGTGAACGCTGGAAAAGTGTTTGCTGTTCAAATAACGAAACGGTCTTTCAAGGAGATGCAAATCAACGTTGATTCTGAAGCCTTTCTGACCTTCAAGGCATCCTCCGTGCAGGCAGTTTAATCACAACTCAGCAGTTTTGCTTTCGGACTTTTGTTTTCGAAGCTCATGAAGTATGACGAGGGCTTCACCTAAAGGTATGCTCAACTTCGCTGCAAGGTCGTTGGGAGTCACATCTGGCTGTTCGTGGAGAACAAAGTCTCGCACGTAAGCCTTGTGATGGGGAAACATGACCATGGCATGAACGATCTCAACCAGAACAGACCAGAGAGGATTGCTGACATAATCTTCCAGGCTCACGGAAACCACCAGCCACAGCTAAATTAACCGTATCCTCATTTAAGCAATCCTTATTCAGGCGTGGAAAAAGGTTGTTTCCCGAAGACTACAGCGTCAACTGCTCATTGTCGTGCGAGTAGATGTAGACAGCGTTTCTGATCTTTCTGAGCTTGTCTATGGACTCCAGCGCCATGTGAGAACAGTATAAGATGCCTGGGATGTTTCTGCGCTCAAGATTCTCCCTCAGAGGCGCGGCGTCTCCACAATAAACATAGTTTTTCTTGCCTACCCTAACAACCACGGACTGATGCCCAATCGAGTGGCCCGCCGTGGGAACAATCGTCACGCCTTCGGCTACTTCAAGCCTCCCACGGACGGGCTCGTAATCCAAACCGCCAACATCAAACGATTCTCTTATGTAAGCCGCCGCCTGAAACCTCTCAGGCGAATACGCGTAACGCAACTCGTCAGCCTGCACGAAGAACCGCGCGTGTTTAAACAACCCATTGTTGCCGCAGTGGTCAAAGTGCAGGTGAGTGTTAACTACAACACTGATGTCCTCTGGTTTCAAGCCATGCTTACCCAGTTGCCCCCGCAGATTTTCATCTGTCCTACGTTTTAATAGAGAGAACTTTCTGTGTTTTTCCGGGAGTTCACCGATTCCAGTGTCGATTAGAATGCTTTCCTTTCCCGCCTTAATCAGCAGGGGTTTCAGCGCTGCGTCATAAACCTGCCCAAAATACTTCATGTAAACCAGCAGGCTCTTCTCAAGCGAGAAGAGACCGTCACTCAAGAGGTGCAGATTCAACTCCAACCCGAAGTCACCAACCCTCACTTACTAGGTGAAATCGACAAAAATAAGCGATTATCTGTACCCACGAACAACAGAAGCCTGAAACATTAAACACGCCATCGAGAGTCCATCCGTCAAGCCTCGATGGAAACGTTTGAATATACCTATCTGCGCCCACAATATGCAAAATTCTTTATATACTGCAGGAATGGATATATTTTATATGACGACATACGATATCCGAATCGAGCTCTGAAACAAATGTTGAGGGGAACTCAGAATTGCACATTCATAAGGCATTTCTACTTTTCTGGTCAAATCTGATTCGGAATCTAAAATATAGATATAGGAGAGTGAAAAATTGATCAAGAAAGTCTGGGCAGCTTTGGGCGTCAAAGGCGTTCTCGCCATTGCGTCTCTGATAGTCGTGGCCTCAGCAGCACTATTCAGCTACTCAGTGCCAGTGACCATTAGCCCATTTCAGCAGTTGTATCAAGGAGCTACTAGTGGCTCATGGACGATCTACGTCAACGAGGAAGACAAGGTAAGGTATCTACCAGGCGGCACTTCACAACCATCATTAGATCCTGACAATGCCACCACCTACGCGTTCAAGGTCAAGACAGACTCGAGCATGAACTGTTCGATCGAAATAAAACTCACAGCAGCGATGTCTGGCTCCAAGTTTTCGAAGTTTCAGATAACGGTTTACTCCAACTCGAGCGGCAGCTGGTCCGGAACCCCCGTGAACTTGTACACCACTAAAGACGGCGCGACAACTATGAGCTACATTGATGGCTTGACAACAACCCCAGGTTACGTGCACCAAGGTACATCAGCAACGAGCTACTATCAATTCTACCTAATCAAAGTGTTATACACATACATCGACAGCAGCGAAGCCGCGATAAGCCCTGAGTTCGTGTACACGCCCTATCCAGTAAGTCCATAGCCCCCCTCCTTTTTTATTGGGGGGCCTCCCATGAAGAGGCTGAAAGAACGCCGAAAAATCGAGTACCTTACGGTGAAGTTCATTCTTGGTTTTACGGCTCTTGCTGTTGGACTGATTGTTTCAACAATTGCTTTGTTTGCGATGACTGAGAATCCGCACACGTACAGCTCGTTTGGTGCCTACGCTCGATACGTTCTCGGGTTTGCTGGATTTGTAGCTATGATCGCTGGGGCGATGTTGCTTAACGACGTCTGGGTTCTGAGGGGTGTTTTGAAGGGTAGGTATGAGTTGCCCACTTACGACGCCATCGTCAAGGCTTATCAAGCCCTATACTCCGTGTATCTCTCAAAGTCAAAGAGTAAAGACGAAACGGAAGAAGAGGAAGAGAAAGTTAAAGGCGAAATAGAAGAGGAAGAGAGAGTTAAAGTTCAGGTTTCTCATTAAGTTGTTTTATTAACGTTGGCAAATCGACGGCTGAGATTAGATAAGCGGCGCCTTCCCGACTCAACTCTTGTGGTGTGGAGACACCTGTGGGCACACCGAATGCGACGACCCCCAGTTCTCGGGCGCTCTTCATGTCCCAGACGCTGTCTCCAACCACCACAGCCTCCTCGGGCTTGACCCTCAACATTTTCAGAGCGGCTTCCAAGTGAACAGGGTTGGGCTTCACCATCGAAACCGAATCTCTCGTGATAACTTTGTCGAAGAACCTCCTGATTCGCAAGGTTCTGAGAACATAGCTCGTTGATTTTTTGCCGTTGACTGTGAACAGGGCTAGTTTGAGCCCCATCTCCTTCAACGTCTTTAGTGTGTCTAGTATTCCTGGCAGGAGGCTCGTCGAACGCGCGGCTTCTGTCTCGTGCTCCTCAACAATGGACAGCACTGCTTCCCTGATTTTTGAGATTTCTTTTTCTCCCCTCCCGTGGTTTCTCATGTGAATCTCAACCTTCTTCAGCGTCTCAAACACGCTCTCGTTCATGGAGAATACTGACCGTGGAAAACCCTGTTTGGTGAGGAACTCTATGGCTTCGGCTCTCACAGCCTTGTAGTCGAGGTTGAAGTTGACGATGGTTCCGTCCAAATCGAATACGACAGCCTTAATCGGCATCTATCGCTCCCTTCCCCCACGGATTGATTACAGAAGTTAGTGGAACAAGCACTGTGAGAGATATGCTTTGTGGTTTCTCCCGAACACGAAAATCCTAACGCACTGAGTCTCTGGGAGGCTGAAACTCTCATGGTGGTTTGAAGTAATATCTAGGCCATGTTGGCCACTGGGGCGGTAGCGTCGTGTCAAAATCCACTGTCAGGTCCATTCCAACCCTCAACTTGTTTGAGTCAACGCCTCGAATCATTCCGGGCAGTTGAGGACCCTCTTCAAGCTTGACGATGCCTACGGCGTAGGGTATCAAGGATTCGAATTGCTTGGGTGCAACATGAATGACGGTGTAGGTGAGTAGCTTCCCTCTGTTTCCGAGCTCCACCCACTCCAACTCGTTTCCATAGCATTTCGTGCAGAGTGTCCTAGGTGGAACTTGGAGGCTTCCACACTTTTTGCACTTCGCCGCCATCAACTTGCGCTGGCTAATCAGTTTGTAGAAGCTCTCTATGGTGAAGGGAAGGGGCTCGCTCATCTCTCTACTCCCTTCTGAAGATGTGCACGGTGGCTGTGGCGCCCGAGCCGCCGACATTGTGAGCCAATCCTATTTCAGCGTCCTTCACCTGTCTCCCCTCTGCTTGTCCTGTCAGTTGCAGATAGATTTCGTAGGCTTGAGCCGTTCCAGTCGCTCCTACCGGATGTCCCTTCGACTTCAATCCGCCGCTCGTGTTCACTGGAATCCTGCCTTCCAGCGCGGTCACGCCTTCCTCGACGAGCTTTCCGCCCTCGCCTGGATGGCAGAAGCCCAGGTCTTCGTAGGCTATGATTTCGGCTACGGTGAAGCAGTCGTGGACCTCAGCCAAGTCTATGTCCCCTGGTTCGGCGTCAGCCATCTTAGAGGCTTCCTTCGCCGCCAGTTTAGCAGCACTTAGCGTTGTGAAGTCTTCGCGTTCATACAGGCCTATGGGCCCGCTGGCTTGCCCAGACCCGATAATGTGCACAGGTGTTTCTGTGAACTTCTTGGATAGTTCGGGCTTTGTTAGGATTAGGCAGCTGGCGCCATCCGTTATCAGCGAGCAGTCGAAGAGTTTCAGAGGCCAAGCAACAACTCGAGATGACAGCGCCTGCTCCAGCGTTATCTCCTTCCGCATGTGCGCCTTTGGGTTGAGGCTCCCGTGACGATGATTCTTGACTGCGACCAACGCCAACTGCTGCTCGGTCGTGCCGTAGCGGTGCATGTGCGCCGTAGCCATCAGCGCGAACAGACTTGGAAAAGTCATGCCGTTCCACTGCTCAAAAGGGAAGTCGGAAGCCATGGCCAGAAACTCTGTCACGTCTGGCGTGGCTCGATGAGTCATCTTCTCGACGCCCCCAACCATCGCCACGTCGCAGAGACCCGAAAGCACCGCCAAGATTCCTTGGCGCAGCGCGACTCCAGAAGAGGAGCACGCCGCCTCGGTCCTAACAGCCGGGACGGGAATTAAGCCAGCCCAGTCTGCTAAAGTGGCTCCAGTGTGACCCTGATGCTCGTAGGACTCGCCCATGTGACCCACAAAGAGCGCTTTGATATCCTTTTTGGGGTCGAGGTCAGGACAGCGCTCAAACGCCTCTCTCGCGGCCTCGGCGAAGAGCTCCCTACCATAGAGCCCTTCCATTCTGCCGAACCTTGACAACCCTGCCGAAACGATTGAGACGAGCGGTTTTCCAACCATGTTGACAATCTCCAATTAAGCATCAATGTGTGTCTCTGTGCTGTAGAAGTTCAGTATATAAATCAAAACGAATATTTAAGCTCAAAAACAAGGCTTCAACTGGATAGAAAACAGTTTCACTAAAGTTTTATAACGAAACCGCTTTACATAATAAAACTCTTTCAACTGGAAATGGAGCTGAAAAATTGAGAGAGGTAGCTGTTATCGGCGTTGGCTGCACCGGCTTCAAGCCTATGACTCCAGATGTCTCTTACAAGGAGTTGATGTTTGAGGCGGCGACAAGAGCCTACGAGGACGCCGGCGTCAATCCGAGGAAGGACATAGACGCCTTCGTCACCTGTGCCGAGGACTACTGGGAGGGCTACAGCATCTTCGACGAGTTTGTCCCAGACCAGCTTGGCGCTGCTCTGAGGCACCTGTTCACGGTCACAGCCGACGGCCTAATCGGACTTGCAACAGCCTACATGCTCATCAAAACCGGGGAAATCGACACAGTTGTGGTGGAAGCGCACAGTAAAGCCTCAGACATACTAACCTACGCTGACATCGTCGCCTTCGCCCTGGACCCCATATTCAATCGACCGTTAGGCGGACACCCCCACTACATCGCTGGGCTTGAGATGACCCGCTACCTGCACGAGACAGCAGCAACTCGCGAGCAGTGCGCCCAAGTCGTGGTCAAAAACAAGAAGAACGCCTTGGCAAACCCCTATGCGGCTCACGCAGCCGACATAACACTGCAAGACGTGCTCGAGTCCGAACCCTTATTCCACCCGCTAAACCGCCTAGACATAAGCCCGAGAGCCGACGGTTGCATAGTCATGGTCCTGGCGTCGGGTCACGCCGCCAAGAAACTCACCGACAAACCCGTGTGGATAAGAGGCGTGGGCTGGAACTCAGACACCTCTTGGCTGGAATCGAGGGAGTGGGGAAGAGCGGTTCACGTCGAACTAGCTGCTGAGATAGCGTACAAGACGGCTGGCATCAGAAACCCTAGCAAGGAGATATGCTTCGCCGAGATCGACGACTCCTTCTCCTACAAGGAGCTTCAACACCTCGAAGCTCTGAGGCTGTGCAGACGCGGCGAGGCAGGCAAACTAACAGAAGAAGGAGTGACCGAAAGGTGTGGAGACCTGCCAGTCAACGCTTCAGGCGGACTACTCGGAATAGGACACGCACTCGAGGCTTCTGGACTCCAGAAAGCCTTAGAAGTGGTTCTACAACTGCGGGGAGAGGCAAGGGGACGACAACTCTGCGAGGCTGAGACGGGTTTGGCGCAGATGTGGCGTGGCGTTCCGACGGCAACAGGAGCTGTTGTCATTTTTGGGAAGGGGGTGAGATAGAGAATGTTTGGCAAGAAACGAGTAGCCGTTGTGGGCGCTGGTCTAACTCTGTTCAGGCGAAACCTAAAGGAAACGGGTAGGGAGATGTGTTACGAAGCCTCGAAGATGGCTCTCGACGCGGCTGGATTGGAACTGAAAGACATTGAGAGCGTTGCCTTCGGAAGCGCGCCTGACGCTTTCGACGGAATCCACATGAAGGGCGAGAACATGACAGACGCCGCTGGTGCTTGGCGCAAACCCTTCAGTAGAATCTTCGTGGGTGGAGGAACAGGCGTCTTCTCTGCTGAAGCTGGCTGGTGGCACGTGGCTTCTGGTCTCTTTGACACTTGTCTGGTTGTGGCAGAGGAGAAGATGTCGTCTTGCTATCCTCACCCAGCCTACGCCTTCACAACCATATTCGACCCTATACTAGACCGTCCCTTGGGCGTCACCCTCATCTGGATATTCGCCTTGGAGATGCACCGCTACATGCACGTTCACGGCATCAAAAAAGAGCAGATAGCGCTCGTCTCAGTTAAGAACAAACGAAACGCCTTAGACCATCCCTGCGCACAGCTCGCCGCCAAAATAACGGTTGAAGACGTCCTAAACTCAGAAATAATGTGCTGGCCAGTTCAACGTCTTGACATCAGCCCAACCAGCGACGGAGCCGCAGCCCTCGTGTTGGCTTCTGAGGATGTTGCCAAGAAGATCACCGATAACCCAGTCTGGATTGACGGCGTAGGCTGGTGCATCGACTCAACCTACTGGACCAACAGAGACCTATACTACCCCGACTACGTGGAGTGCGCAGCCCGCATGGCTTACAAAATGGCTGGGATCAAGAACCCGCCGAAAGAAATCGACGTGGCAGAGCCCTACGACCCCTTCGACTACAAGGAGCTGCACCACATGGAGGGGTTGCTGCTCTGCAAGAAAGGAGAAGCCCCTAAGCTAACTGCGGAGGGGGTGACACAGAGAGACGGCGACCTGCCAATCAACCCATCCGGCGGACTCCTAGGCGTGGGCAACCCCATAGGCGCCGCTGGTCTGATGAAAGTTTGCGAGATATTCTGGCAACTCCGAGGCGAGGCGGGTAAGAGGCAGGTGCCAGGCGACCCCAGAACAGGCGTGGCTCAGGCTTGGGGCGACCTGATGCAGTACGGGTCGGTTATTGTCTTGAGGAAGTGAGGTGAACAGACAAGATGAGCGCCAAGATTAAGGAGTACAGAGGCGAAGAGGTCAAGTCCGCAGACATAAAGGAAGAAAAGGTTCTGACGGTTCGTCAGAGACCGCGCATTAGGTACATGTGGAGCGCGGGCGTAGCCATGAGCCGCTTCCTCAAAGAACTTAAGAATGGAAAGATAATCGCGACTACTTGCAAGAAGTGCGGTAGAATAATGGTTCCGCCTCGGGTGTTCTGCGAGCAGTGCTTCAAGCCCACCGACGGGTGGACCTACGTGAAAGACACGGGAACAGTCAACACCTACTCGGTTTCGTTCATTGCAGGAGACGCGAGCAGAATCAAAGAACCCATCATAGTGGCGGTCATCGACATAGAAGGAGCATCTCCAGGCATGGGCATACTGCACACCATTCGAGAAATCAACTGGAAAAAGGTGAAGTTCGGCATGAAGGTGAAGGCTGTCTGGAAGGCGCCCGAAGAGCGAACCGGCGCCATCACCGACATCAAGTACTTCAAACCCGTGTAGGAGAAGGAGGGAGCAAAAATGACTCTTGAAAAGTTGGATGACCCTCGAGAGGTTAGGCACTGGCACGGACACATGGAAACAGACTACGTCTTCACGCTGGGCGTCGCCGGCGAACGGTTCTTCAAGGAGATTAAGGCAAACGGCAAGATTATGGGTGCCAAGTGCAAGGGCTGTGGCGTAGTTTATGTTCCGCCTCGCATGTACTGTGAGCGCTGCTTCCAGGAGTTGAAAGACTGGTTTAACGTGGGTAGAAGGGGCTCTGTTCACACCTACACCATAGCCTACATCGACTTAGACGGGTCAAGACTCAAGGAACCAGTGATATACGCCATGGTCAAGATGGACGGCACAGACGGCGGACTCGTCCACAAGCTAGGTGAAGTGAAGCCCGAAGATGTGAAAATCGGCATGAAAGTCGAGGCGGTGTTCAAGGAAAAAGCGAAACGAACGGGTTCGATGAACGACATAAAATACTTCAAGCCAGCGAAATAGGCGACTTCTCCCCTCTATTTTTGTTTGCTTTCACCTATCGCTTCCATGATGCTGACGATTTCTTCAAGAGAGTGAACGATGTAGTCGGCGTGAAAGTCCATCTCTCTCGATGGGTTTCTGTTCACTATGATTGAGTGCCCGCCAGCCCTCTCAGCAGTTGTGGCGTCGTAAATCGTGTCGCCGACCAACACGAACTCTCTTTCGCCCAGCTTCTTCAGTGCTAGGCGTATTCCTTCGGGTTCTGGCTTGAACCTCTTCACGTCTTCCCGAGTGATGACGGCATTGAAGTATTCTCCGAGCCCATGCAGAGAGAGCATGTACTCCATAGCTTTTTTCGAGGTGTTTGTTATCAACCCCATTTTGTAGCCTAAGGCTTTCAGCCTTTGTAGGGTGGAGACCGTGTCTGGAAAGAGCTTAGAACTCCTCGCAGAGCCCATCTCGTATTTCTCGAGGAATTCGTCCAGTTTCTGATGGAAAATCTTTGCTTCTTTTTGGCTGAAGTTTGCTTCAACGTATTCAATGGCTTTGTTTCGCATCAACGTGTATGCCTTCGTCTCTCCAAAGACTTGAGGCGGAATCCCTAGTTCGATTAGTTTCTCTCTAGCCAAGCGTCGAAACTCGTGGATAGGCCAAACGATTTCTGGGAAGGTTTGGACCAGCGTGCCTTCCAAGTCAAACAAGACGGCAACCATCAGAATCACCCCAGTTAGAGTTTGTTCAGCACGGTCAAGGAATGCCAAAACTAATCTATTAAAAGTTTTTAATGTTCTCACCGACCGTGTGACTTGAGAAAAACAAACAAAACCGTTTAAGTGATCGAATTGATGCGGAAAGAGAAGGTTGTAGAGTTAGCCAAATCCTACGCTGCAAAGGGATTTCTGTGCTCGGAATCTGTTCTGCTGGCGGTCGGCAAGTCTCTAGATATCCATTGTGAACTGATTCCCAAGATCGCAACGGGATTTGGCGCTGGTATAGGTGGTTGCGGGTCGGTGTGCGGTGCAGTGAGTGGAGGCGTAATGGCTCTGGGTCTCAAATTCGGCAGAAGCGACACAGAGAAGCAGGAAGGGAGACCCTACTGGTTTGCGCTTGAGCTTGTTAAACGATTCGAAAAGGAGTTCGGTTACATAACGTGTCGAGAACTAACCCGTTGCGATCTAACCACTGCTGAGGGTAGAAAGAAGTATGGAGATGAGAAGCTTTGGGAGACAAAATGCCGACAATACATCGCAAGTGTCGCAGCCATAGTCTTCGACATAATATCAGAAAAAGCCTCACTAACAAAGTGAGCGTATTGCCACTTTGAACCAGAAAAATATACCTTTATAGGTAATTTACGGATATGGTTACTAATCCTATTCGGAGGCTTCGATAGAGATGTTTGACCAACGAAAACTCACTGAGATTAAGAAGGAGAGACTGAAATGGGAGAGAACCACCGTGCCAAATTGGGTCAACAATCATCCAGAGAGAAAGAACGAGTTTTCAACGGTTTCGGGGATTCCAGTCAAGCGATTGTACACGCCTGAGGATGTGAGAGACCTCGACTACGCCGACCGCTTGGGTTTTCCAGGCGAGTATCCGTTCACGAGGGGCTTGCACGCCACAATGTATAGAGGCAGACTCTGGACAATGCGACAGTTCTCGGGGTTCGGAACAGCTGAACAAACAAACAAGCGCTTCAAATACCTGCTGAAGGAGGGCGAGACTGGCTTGAGCATAGCCTTCGACTACCCGACTATAACGGGCTACGACTCAGACCAGCCCATATCAAAAGGTGAGGTTGGTCAGTGCGGCGTTGCTGTCTCCTCCCTAAAAGACATGGAAACCCTCTTCGACGGAATCCCATTAGACAAAGTCACTACTTCCATGACAATAAACGGACCAGCCGCCATGCTCCTAGCCATGTACGTCGCAATCGGCGACAAACAAGGAGTGCCACGAGAGAAACTGGGCGGAACAACCCAGAACGACATGCTCAAGGAGTTCTTCGCCCAGAAACTCGCCATCTTTCCGCCCAAGCCCTCGGTCAGGCTGGTCACTGACATCATCGAGTACTGCGCGAAACACTTGCCCCAGTGGAATCCCGTCAGCATCAGCGGCTATCACATCCGCGAGGCTGGCTCAAACGCGGTGCAGGAGCTGGCTTTCACCCTAGCCGACGGAATCGCCTACGCGGAATCCACCTTGGAACGGGGTCTTAAGGTTGACGAATTCGCCAGCCGACTGTCCTTCTTCTTCGCGAGTCACAACGACTTCTTCGAGGAGGTAGCCAAGTTCAGGGCGGCTCGACGCCTCTGGGCAAAAATCATGAAGGAACGCTTTAAGGCTAAGAGCCCACGTTCAATGTGGATGCGCATGCACGTTCAGACTTCGGGCTGCACCCTAACAGCGCAGCAGCCCGTAAACAATGCTGTACGCGTGGCTTTTCAGGCGTTGGCTGCTGTTCTGGGCGGCACGCAGTCTCTGCACACAAATTCATTGGATGAGGCTTTAGCCACCCCATGCGAAGACGCCGTCAGAATCGCTCTGAGAACCCAGCAGATAATCGCTCACGAGAGCGGTGTGGTCGACACGGTTGACCCGTTAGCGGGCTCCTACTACGCGGAGGCATTGACCAGAGAGATGGAGGAGCGAGCCATGAGCTACATCGAAAAAATAGACTCAATGGGCGGGGTTATCCCAGCGATCGAGAGAGGCTTCTTCCAACGCGAAATCGCCGACGCCGCCTACAAGTATCAGAAAGAAATCGAGCGCAGAGAACGAACGATAGTGGGAGTGAACGATTACACGGTTGAAGAAGACTGGGTTCCCGTTGAACTCCTGCGGGTTCACCCAAGGGTGGAGGAAGAGCAGGTGGCGAGACTTCAAAAGCTCAGAGGCACGAGAGACAACAGAAAGGTGAAGTTGTTGCTTGACAAGCTGCACGACGAAGCAGACGGAGACAAGAACCTCATGCCGACCATAATCGAAGCCGTAAAATCATACGCCACGTTGGGTGAAATCACCGACGTGCTGCGCAAGGTCTTCGGCGAATATCGTGAGTTAATCATCGTTTAGGAGAGAAAATCGGAATGAGCAAAGAGAGAAAGATTAGAGTGGTAATCGCCAAGCCAGGGCTGGACAGCCACGACAGGGGAGCCAAAGTGGTTGCCAGAGCGCTGAGGGACGCAGGCATGGAAGTCATCTACACGGGATTGAGGCAGACTCCCGAGCAGATAGTTGAGACAGCCATCCAAGAAGACGTGGATGTCATAGGCTTGAGCATACTCTCGGGCGCCCACACAACTCTCTTCCCAAAAATAATGGAACTGCTGAAAAAGAAGAGGCTAACAGACGTACTCGTCTTCGCGGGCGGAATCATACCCGAAGAAGACATCCCAGCCCTAAAGAAAATCGGCATAAGAGAAGTGTTCGGTCCAGGCACAACAACCTCAACTCTGGTTGAGTTCGTGAGGAAAAACGCTCCGAAAAAGAGAAAATAGCAAAAACAGTGAAGCCTTGATGCTGCCTTCAGCTCGAATCCAACAACTCGTCAAGGGAGTTTTGAGAGGAGACAAACGAAGCATAGCCAGAGCCATAAGCCTAGTCGAAAACAACGAACCCGAAGCCCAGAAACTCATGGCTCTGCTCTACCCCAAAACCGGCAAGGCATACGTAGTGGGCATAACTGGACCGCCGGGCGCCGGAAAGAGCACGCTCATTGAAAAACTTGTCAAGGAACTGCGCAACAGAGGAAAAAACGTGGGCGTGGTCGCGGTCGACCCGACCAGTCCGTTCACAGGAGGCGCCTTCCTCGGCGACAGGGTCCGCATGCAAGACCTGAGTGTTGACCCCGGAGTCTTCATCCGCAGCATGGCTACACGTAACTTTCCGGGCGGGTTGGCTAAGGCTACGAAGGACGCGCTGAGGGTTCTGGACGCTTCTGGAAAAGACGTTGTCATAGTGGAAACTGTGGGCGCCGGACAGTCAGAGGTCGAGGTGGTCAAAGTTGCGCACACCGTGGTTGTGGTTTTGGCTCCAGGCTTGGGCGACGACATTCAAGCCATCAAGGCGGGACAGATGGAGATCGGCGACATCTTCGTCGTGAATAAGGCTGACAGAGAAAACGCGGACAAGGCTGTCAGCGACATAGAAGCGATGCTGGAGTTGGCAACCGAAAAGGCGGGTTGGAAACCTCCCGTTGTGAAGACTTCAGCATTCACAGGCGAGGGCATAGCTCAGCTTTTGGAACACAGCGACCAGCACAGAGCCTATCTCAGAACAGGCGTGCTCGATGAGAGGCGAAGGGAGAGAGTGGAGAACGAGCTTGTTGACGCCTTGAGGGAGAGGATCACCGAATCGATATTGAGCGATCTTAGGAGCAAGAGTGAGTGGAAGAGGCTCACACGGAGGATTCTGACGCGACAGACAGACCCTTACACGGCGGCAGACGAGTTGCTCGCTAGACGGTTGAAATCCAAACCGAAACAAATCAGAAAACGTAAACATTAAGGAATGAGAAGGTTTGGCAAAACACCGTTTGGAAAAGGGTTTGGTTCAAGTCTACACGGGTGACGGCAAAGGCAAGACCTCAGCCGCCTTCGGGTTGGCGTTGCGAGCGATTGGAAGAGGACTCAAGGTCTATGTGGTTCAGTTCATAAAGGGCGGGTTCGACTACGGCGAACTACACATAGTTGAGAGGCTTCCTAACCTTCAGTTGGCAACCTTCGGAAGAGGCAAGTTCATCACAAACCTCCCGCCTTCCAAGGAAGACGTGAAGCTGGCGAGAGAGGCTTTCGAACTAGCCAAAAAAGTCGTAAGAAGCGGCGAACACGACATAGTCATTCTGGACGAAATCAACGTGGCTCTGAACCTCAAGATGATCGGAACAGAAGAGGTTAAGGAGCTGATTAAAAACAAGCCTGAGCACGTTGAACTGATTTTGACTGGGCGTTACGCGCCTGCTCAAATCCTTGAGGTGGCTGACTTGGTCACCGAGATGAGGGAGGTTAAGCATCCCTACGCTCAGGGTGTGCCGCCTAGAAAAGGAATAGAGTACTAGGCGCTTCTCTAGAACGCTTCAGCTGGGATTCTGACTCAAGCCGTTCGTTTATTTGCTCAGGTATCTCCAAGAGAGCACTATGCCTATGGTTGAGAAGACGGCCGCGAACACGCTTAGGTATGCAAAGTCAAGCAGTAGCTGTTGCATGTTTATTGAGTAGAGTATCAGCTGTCTCGTCGCGTCGGTTGCGTATGTCACTGGGTTTATTTTAGCTATAGCTTGCAGCCAGTCGGGCATCAGAGACGTTGAAAACAACGTGTTGCTGGCAAACATGAGAGGTAGGTTCAGCAGGTTTACAACCGCCATTTGGGTTTCCTGTTTTGTTGAGCGTATCGCTATTAGGATGAATATCGAGGATAACCCCATGCTGATTAGGAACAGAGCCGCGTAGACTCCTATCATGTTGAGGGGAGTGAAGTCTGCACCTACCGACAGTCCAAACACGTAGGCGATTCCGAGAACTATGGTCGCTTGGACAAGAGCCCTTATCACAGCTGAGAAGACCTTTGCCATGAGTATTGAAGCCCGTGCCACGGGAGTGCTGAGCGCCTTGTTCAAGAATCCTAGGCGTCTGTCCCAAACGATTGACATGCCGCTGAACATCGCTGTGAACATCACTATGAAAGACATCATGCCGACTGCCATGTATGAGAAGTAGTCTTTAGTTCCGAAGATGCTGAGCATCGCCTGCCTTGAAAGGTCGGACATCGCCAGTTTAATTTGTTCTTGAATGGATTGAGGAATGGATGGTGGCAGTGCAGGGGAGAAACTCGTGAACATGTTGCCTAGATTCATGGCTTTGCCAAGGAGTCCCATCCATATTATTGGTTGGACTATGCCTAACAAGAGAATGACGGGGTTTTTGTACCATTTCTTCAGGTCTCGGTTTGTCAGCGCCCAGAGACCGTGAAGCGGATTCTTTGAATTGCTGTTGTTTCTGGTCATCAGTGTCCACCTCTGAGGCGTTCACCTCTGGCTCTTCGCATCGCGATTCTTTGAGCCCTAAAGCCCTCTCTGGATTCCTCTTCTTCCCGCATGGACTTGCCTGTGTATTCCAGATAGACCTCGTCTAGGGTTGGTTTTGTCAGTGAAAGCCTTGTGACTTTGTGTCCTTCTGCTCTAACTGCATCTATTATGATTGGAGCGGTCTCTTCTCCGTCTACTACTTTGATTCTGTAAGCGCCGTCCTGCTTTTTGACCTCTTTAACCTTTGGAACCTTTTTGACAAGTTCGGAGATGTCCCCCTTACTGTCCTGGATGCTGAGTGTCATGATGTCTCCACCGAGTCCTTCCTTCAAATCGTTAGGCGCACCCATTGCGACTATTTTTCCGTAGTCTATTATCGCCACGCGGTCGCACAACATGTCCGCCTCTTCCAAGTAGTGGGTTGTCATGAATATGGTCATGCCATATTCCTTCTTGAGCAGTTTTATGTAGTTCCATGTTGCCGCTCTGGTCTGGACGTCGAGTCCCAGTGTGGGCTCGTCGAGGAAGAAGATGTGGGGTCTGTTTATCAAGCCGCAGGCGAGTTCGAGCCGTCGTCTCATGCCGCCTGAATACGTCGCCACCTGCTTGTCCTTGAACTTGGCTAGCTCGACGAGTTCGAGGAGTTCTTGGGCGCGTTTCTGAGAGATTTCTCTTGGGATGCCGTAGAGGTCGGCGCAGAGGAGTATGTTTTCTAAGCCTGTTAGGTCTTCGTCCGCCGTGTACTCCTGCGGAACGACGCCTATGCAGTCTCTGACCTCGCTGGGTTGTTTGGATATGTCGTAGCCGCAGACTGTGGCTCTTCCCTCTGTGGGTCTCAGCACGGTTATGAGCATGTTGATTGTCGTGGTTTTGCCCGCGCCGTTTGGACCGAGGAATCCGAAGATTTCTCCCTCTTTCACGGTGAAGTCTACGTGGTCCACTGCGACTAGGTTTTTGTTGAAAACTCGGGTTAGTCCCTCAACCGCAATAGCTTCGGCAGCCAATCTGGGTCTCACTCCTGCAGTTTCTTGGCTATGTCTTCAATTTTTTTGGCGGCTTCTTCCAGCACTTTGCTGGCTTCTTCTGTGGCTTTCTCCGAGTATCCATGTCTCAATCCGTCGCGGAGTTTCCAGACAGCCATTGCGAGGTCTCTTGTGGCTTTTCGCAGTTCTTTGGCTTTTTCTGGGTAGAGTTCGAGGAAGGGGAAGCCTGGTGGAAAACCGAAAGCCGACCAGTCCCAGGACCATGGTCCGAGTCCTTTGAAATCTGGTAGGGGTTTGGGTCCGAAGCGTTCGAAGCGTTTGCGCATCTCTTCGATTGTCTTGATGTGCTCTTGTAGGAAGGTTTTGCCTTGCTCTGTTAACTCGTAACGTTTTATTCCAGGCTCATGTTCGGCAGCTTCTTTGATGTAGCCTTTGTCTTGCAGCCAAGCGAGCAGGGGATAAATCGAACCTGGGCTTGGTTTCCACCGTCCATCGGTTTGTTTCTCGATTTCGGTCATTAGTTCTGAGCCCGACATGGGTTTTTCGCTGAGCAGTTTCAGCACCTGGTAGCGAAGGAAGCCTTTGGGAACCATCGCCATGTGTCTCATCCAGTGGGGTGGTTTGAACGGAAACAATTTTTGTCACCTATGATATCAAATTCGATATCAACATCAATAGAGCCTAATAAACTTTCCGCTGAACCCAGTCAATTTGATAGGCGTTAGACGATTAAAGGATAGATTTCTCTTGTCACGTATTCCAAGAACTTGTTTTTGTCGGTGAGGTTGAAGACCACGACTGAGGCGTCTCTGGTCGCACCTACCACGTACCCGTACTCTCGGGCTCGAAACACGATGTACCAGAGGTCTCCGTGTTTAGAATACTCGTCAAATAGAGTCGTGCCCACCAAGTCTGGACCATACAGAGAGAGCTTGTCCACATTGGGGATGTCCACGTTGTCGAAAAACGTGATTTTTGTGTCTTCGGGATTCTTCGAGTGAAATCCACGCAGTGTCTCGGGCGCTATGCGGGCTGTGACGATGCCTCTGCCTTCTTCAAAGATTATGTCGTTCATCTTATTAGCGATGAAGTTGGCTAGGCGTTTCTTCTCAACCACGGTCAAGAACAGGCGCTTGTCGTGTTGTGCGAAGCTGAACATGGCTTCAACCGTGCGTGGTAAGGGTACAACTTTGCCTCTATGAAACACGTGGAGCACATAGTCGTGGGAGTACACGCCTGTCACAGTGTTCGCTTTTGGCGTTAGGTTCATGATTTCAGTTACGAGCGTGAACTTGTAGTCTCCTTCCTCGTATTCTTCCTCTGTTCGGAAGCCCTTAAGCCTAGTGGCGATGTCGGGTAGCGTTGTCTCCTCAGTCAACCGAAAAACCTTGCCAGCCGTAACCATAAGCCAGTCACCCTCAACACTCAACGCCGTATGGATTTATACCAACAGAGATTTAAACTAAACGAAAAACAAAGCATAAAAACGCGCAAACTTCTTTAGATTCTACTGCCTAGAGAAGTTGAACTGTGTTTTTCTTTTGTGACATTGTTGTTGAAAGTTTACCGTCTAGTTTCTGTGAGAAGATTTATGCTTACCACTTATGATACTATGGATACTGCTCAAGCGAGAAGGTGCTTTCCTGATGCAAGAAGTGGTTCGAGCGTTGACGTATATCGCGCCTGTCTTGCTGGCTGCGATTATAGTTACTTTACTTCTCGATCGGAGAGGTCTCTTCAAGCGGTTTCGGGTGGACTTCGTCTCGCCACGTCGTGAATCAGTACTGGGTCTTTTCCTACTCGTGTTGGCTATTGCTCTGTGGTTCTTGCTCAAGATTGGCTTGTCCCCAGTTATTGAACAGATCCAAAGCGCAGAAGGACCTTGGCCAAACTACAGTCTGGCGCACATGACCTTGCAGCTGTTCTCAAGCGGGGTGGGTTTGACACCTTTTGTACTTGCCTTACTCATACGTCGGCAAGGTCTCTTAACAATAGGTTTATCCAGAAACAACTTGATTTCCTCGGCGTTTCTAGGGGTCATAATGGTTTTCGTCACCATCGCAAGTTACATTCTTGTCTATGGAAACGTTCTGACGATTATGGGCGCATTTTCTACCTCTGGCTTCTACTATTTGGTAGCTATGCTGAGCGTTGGTTTCGTGGAGGAGGCGATCTTCAGAGGTTATCTTCAATTGCGATTGGCAGCATGGCTGGGGTCGTTCAGAGCATGGATTCTGACAGCAATCGTTTTTACAGTTGGCCACTTTAGGCAGTCAATTTTGGGTCTTGTGAGCGTATTCTGCATAGGTCTAGTGTTCGGATGGACTATGCTGAAAAGCAAAAACATCATAGGTTTGTCTATCTGGCACGCCTTTATGGACTGGGTCTGGATCTTGCGTTAACGAAAAAAGACGTGTGCCTTGCATGAACAATTACAGTATGGGAGATTACGCTACTACTGAACTTAGAAAAGACAGGTCTGAATGCAAATTGAAATCGCGCAATCTTTTATGCCTCTCAAACAGACAACAAAAACCCACAGCTGAAAAAGAATAAACTACAACCTATCATGCACGTACACGCATGTGTCTGAAAAGTAGCTTCTTTGTGTTGTTTTGCGCCTATCAAACAGACGACAACCATAATTCCTCTCAGAATTCAGCGTCCACCACAGACGCTGCTCAACTCTCACAACATGACCCCCCTCCCGGTATAGGTAGTCTCACACGCGCAAGAGGATAGGCTACAATCATTCGCAAACGCTTAAATCACATCTGACATAGAGTTGACAACCATGTCAGGAACAGAGACGCTCCTACCCTACCTCAAAGAACCAACCAAAAACAACCAGCCGACAATAATCGTGGACACACGTGAAGCCAGCGCAGCCCCAAAAATCACAAAAGGCTTGATAGAACTGGGCGCACAGATAAGGACAGAGCCGCTGCAAAAAGGCGACTACGTTCTATCAGACGTGTGCGCCGTTGAGAGAAAGACAGTCCACGACTTCGTCTACACACTAACAAGGCGATACCTGTTCGAGCAACTCTTCCTGCTGAAGGAAGTTTACACTAACCCGCTCATACTCATAGAAGGCTACATGCCCATAATCTACAAGTTCAGCAAAATCCAGCCAGCCTCAGTCTGGGGCGCCATGTTCACCCTAGCAAAACAGGGCATATCCCTCATACACACAAACAGCTACAAAGAAACAACAGACTTCCTCTACACAGCAGCCAAACAAGAACAAATAGTGGAAAAGCGCGCACCAATCGTGCACCCAATCAAAAAACACGAAACCCTCGCGGACGCCCAAGTATTCTTCATAGCCAGCCTGCCAAACATCGGAAGGGAAAAAGCCCTAGCCATCCTCAACTCTTATCAAACACCCATGAACGCTCTACTAAACGTGGACAGATGGGCAAAAGAAGTCTATGGGCTCGGACCCATAATCACAGAAAGAGTCAAGCAGGTGCTCAACACACCACACAAGGAGTAAACAGCCAAAATGGAAGTCGAACTCAACCCAACAAAGAAAATCCTCGTTCTGAGCGTGGACAGGCGCTCACTCGAAAACCTAGCCTGGTGCGCCAGCACATACGGCGTCAATCGCCTCTACTGGACAGAAGGCTACCTGATCTGCCTCGAAGTCTACGAGAAATCCTTCGAACACGAAATCAAAACAAAAGAGTTCCCAATCAGCCAACTCTGCTACACACAGTTTCCAAAATACACACGCACATACGAGGTAGAGAGAGGAGTACAACTACCCATAGTCAACGCCTCAGACATGAGAATCTTCCAAAACCTACAAAAAGCCATCGCAAGAACCGCAGAAAAAAGCACGAGGGAATCACAGCCCTAACAGTCTCCGAGCGTTCTCACCCAAGATCTTGCGTTTCGTCTCAGCCCTCAAGGGCAGTCTCCTTATCGCTTCAATATTCTCTCTGACACTCGGGACGCCAGGCCAGTCAGACCCAAAAATCACTTTGTCCGCAATCTCTTCCAAGTCCGGAAAGTACTGTAGGAGATTCCTAGGTGGAAGCCCAGAAACATCAATGTAAACATTTCTGTGCCGCTTAGCCAAGAAGAAGGATAGGTCGTACCAGAAGCCGCGTCCCCCGTGCGCCTGAACAATCCTTAAGTCGGGAAAATCCACGGCAACATCATCAAGATAAATGGGGTTGGCGTACTTCAACCGCGCGTTCTCGAAGACAGAAGAGCCCGTGTGAAAGTTCACCGGAACCCCGAGTTCCTGAGCCTTCGAGTAGAGCGGATACAGCTTCACATCGTTGGGGTAGAAGTGCTGGTATGGCGGCAGAAGCTTCAGTCCCTCCATGCCCAAATCTCGAATCAATCTGTCAAGCGTTTTCGCTGGATCGGGTTCTGCGACAGGGTTGACGGAAGCAAACGGAATCAGCCTGTCGCTCTCGCGGCAAAACTCAGCCACGAACTCGTTGTCAACAATCCCTGTGGTCAAGGGCGCAACCTCAGCCAAAACAACCGCAAAGTCAACACCTTCCTTGCTCATGAACTGTAAAAAATTCTTAGGAGACATGCTCCCCTCGAAGTCTCTGTAAACACTAGGATTCACACGCTTCATGTACTCGTGAACCCAGAGATTCCACATGGCGTGCCTGGCAACGTGGACGTGAAAGTCAACAACAACCATTTCGGGTCTGAATACTGAAGCAATAGATAATCGTATTAAAACTCTTAGGTTGAGCACCTCATCAGGGAGAACGTCACGGGCGTAGACCGTGACTGATTAGAAGTGAGACATCAGGGTTGTTCCACAACCGATTTTCAAGCCGCCTTCACCATCACTTAAAGAGAAGTGCCTGAGAAAAATGGTTTCCGGAAGAGGCTCCATCACCACGCCTATGGCTGGAACCGTCAAGGAGATTCTCGTTTCGGAAGGCGCAAACGTGAACAGCGGAGACAGCCTAACCGTTATCGAGTAATCTTTTGTTGCCCTATTCCCTTTGGAGTTCGGGAACAACTCTTTCGTAGAAGTCCAGCGATTCTGGATTAACTAAGGCATCCCTGTTCATGACTGGTTTGCCGTGTATTATGTTGGAGACCGCGCTTTCAACCTTCTTCATGTTGAAGGTGTAGGGAATATCTGGCGCCTCCATGATTATGGCTGGGACGTGCCTTGGAGAAGCCTCTTCGCGCAGGGCTCTCTTGATCCTATCTTTTAAATCCTCTGTTAACTGAAGTCCCACAGCGAGTTTGACAAAGAGGATGATGCGCTGGTCGCCCTTCCAATCCTGCCCCACAACCATGCTGTCCGCTATCTCTTCAAATCGCTCCACCACGTTGTATATCTCGGCCGGACCTATGCGCACTCCCGAAGGCTTCAAGGTGAAGTCGGACCTGCCCAAGAAAGTTATTCCACCCGTGTCGCTGTGGACTAGAATCCAGTCGCCGTGCCGCCAAACACTTGGATAGACACTGAAGTAAGCATCTCTGTACTTTTTGCCATCCTGGTCGTTCCAGAAATAAATGGGCATAGAAGGGGAAGGCGCCTCACAGACTAGTTCCGCCTGTTGATCTACTACGGGAATGCCCCTTTCATCGTACGCCTTCACCTTCATTCCTAAAGCCGGACCCTGCAGTTCACCAGCATACACAGGTTGAATCGGGGTTCCGATAGCGAAGCAACCGTTGATATCCGTGCCTCCCGAAATGGAGTTAAAGTGTAAGTCTTCCTTGATTTCTCGGTAGACGTACTCAAACCCCTCAGCCGAAAGAGGAGAACCAGTCTGGGATATCTCTCGTAGAGAGGACAAATCGTAAACCTTGGCGGGCTTGGCGCCCACACTTCTGAGATAATTGACGTAGCTTGCACTGCAGCCGAAGATTGGTATTTTTTCCTCCTGAACCAACTGCCACATAGCGCCCCAATCGGGATAGTTTGGGTTGCCATCGTACAACACCACAGTGGCTCCCACGGCTAGGGAGCTTAACAACCAGTTCCACATCATCCAGCTCGGGGTTGTTATATAGAAGATTCTGTCCCTTCGCTTCAAATCGGTGTGGAGTATCAGCTCTTTTAAATGGTTGATGAGGACGCCGCCGGCTCCCTGAACCATGCACTTTGGCTTGCCCGTCGTTCCAGAAGAGAACATGATATAGGCAGGGTGGTCAAAGGGCAGCTGTTCAAAATGAATCTCAGGTTGTCTTTCTTCAGATAAGAAGTCACCATAAAGCACAGAGTTAGGAGTGCCGCTAACATCGGGTTTTTCTTCCGCATAAGGAACAACGATGACTCTTTCCAGCGTGGGTATTCTACTGGCTATTTTCTCAACGTTGGGCAAGACGCTGAAGGTCTTTCCTTTATAGGGATATCCAGCAACAGTGAACAAAACCTTGGGTTCAATTTGACTAAAACGGTCAAGAACAGCCACTGGTCCAAGTTCAGTGCCGCAAGAAGACCATATCGCGCCAATGGTTGTGGCGGCAAGCATGGCGATAGCCGTTTCGATAATGTTGGGCATATAGGCAGCCACACGGTCTCCGGGAGCAACCCCTATCTCACGTAGCGGCTTAGCAAGACGCGTCACGGAATCGTAGAGTTCCGCGTAGGTCATCCTGGCTACTTTCTGGGTCTCTCCCCTGAATATGAAGGCTAAATGGTCGTCTCTATGCTTTAGGAGGTTCTCGGCGAAATTCAATCTCGCTCCAATAAACCACTTTGCGCCTGGAAACCTGCTCAGGTCGTCGACCACGACATCATAACCGTGTGAGGCTCTTATCTCCCCAAACTCCCACATGGCTGCCCAGAAGTCTCGTATGCTTTCAATCGACCACCTGTAAAATTCATCATAAGAACTGATTTCAAGACCGTGGTTTCTGTTGACAAGACCGATGAATCGCGTTATGTTAGCCTGTTTCATGCATTCCTCCGAGGGCACCCAGAGTGGTTTTCTCATTCTGGTTTTCATCATCCATTTTTCTCTTGAATTAGAGAACACGACGGTTGATTATTAAACATTATTGACCGCGTTCCCAGGAAACCTCAGCCTTCGATTGTACTCATCAGAAATGTCGATTCAATTATCTGGTGCCAATTTTGCGCACGCCCATCAGCACCCATTTCACGTTCAAAATCGCCAACAAAACCCAAATCACGCTCCTTTTCACCCCTCTATTAGACCCCCCTCTAGGCTGCGCACAGAAATTTTTTCTTAGAACAACCCGTTTCCGCTTCGTACAGAATTGGCTTGGTAAAAAATCCTTAATAGCACTAGACTGGTCAATATTCTAATCCAAACTTTCGATCACTGTTTGAACACAGGTTGGAGGATAAAGAATGGCGCGAAAAAAGCACAAGTTTGGAGTCATAGGTCTGGGTCCAGTGGGCTCTATCTTGACAGCTCACTTGGCTAACAGCGGAGAGAATGTCGTAGTTGAAGACATCTTGGAAGAACTTCTCGTCAAAGTGAGAACCGACGGCTTGCGTGTCTCTGGAATCAAAGAACTAGCGGTTCAGATAGATAAGACCGCCAACTCCATCCAAGAACTCTCGAAGTTTGATCCAGAAATAATATTCATAACAACAAAGGCATGCTTCCTGAAGGATGTTCTCTCAGAGATCAGAAAGATCTACAAACCCAGCATGAAGATCGTTAGCTTCCAAAACGGGCTAGGCAACGAACAGCTCATCACTGAGGAACTCGGAATCGACACCGCCTACCGCGTAGTCATCAATTTCGCTGGCAACCTAGTGAGTCTAGGAAAAGTCACTATGAACTGGTTTCAGCCGCCCAACTATTTGGGTGCTCTGCACAAAGGCAGATACACCATTGATGAAACGACTAAACACATCGCCAGCGCTCTGACAAGTTCTGGGTTGAAAACAGAGGAATCCTCCGACATCAAAAAGGGCGTTTGGGAGAAGACAATCTTGAACTCAGCCCTCTGCTCGATATGCGCATTAACTGGTCAAACAATGAAGGAAGCAATGACATTTGAACCCTCCCGCAATCTTGCCATAGAAACAATTAAGGAAGGACTAAGAGTGGCAAACGCAAACGGATGTGACTTCGGGGCAGACGCCCTTACACGGTTTATCTCATACCTCGAGAAAGGGGGCGCTCACAAACCGTCCATGCTCATCGACGTTGAGAGAAAGAGACCAACCGAAGTTGATTTCATCAGCGGCGCAATTGTTCGATACGCTGAGAAATACAAGATTCCGACACCCCTCAACTCCACCCTCACAGACTTGCTCAAAGCGCTAGAACACCGATACTCGACTCCCATCTGACCCAGCTAGAGAAAGACCCTGGACGAGGCTATACCCGTCTCTGTCTCTCACACTTCATATTAGGCGCCTAATAGAGGGGCTAGGCCACCAGTGCGCACACGCATAAACAAAAATTGTCTCTCTCTGCCAGAGAACACTTAATACAACGCTCTCCCAAAAACTGTAACTCCGACAGATGGTTAAGAATGAACATGCTACAAACATTCAGAAACCTGCTCACAACAAGACACGACGTGGCGAAGAGCTGGAAAAGAAAAGGAAAACGCGTAGTGGGCTGGAGCTGCACATACGTGCCACAAGAGGTAATCCACGCCGCAGACGCCCTGCCCGTCATGATCTTCGGAGACCTCGAAAGCACAAAGTTAGCCGACGCCTATCTACCGAACAACACATGCTCCTTCGCCCGCAGCTGCTTCAACCTTGCCTTGAGGGGCGACTACGACTACCTTGACGGCTTCGTTGCCTCCAACAGCTGTGACAACCGAGACAAGATGTACGACATTTGGAGATACTACACCAAAATCCCCTACATCCACTTCATCAACACCCCTCACTCGAATACGGAGAAGGCTCACCAATTCTTCTATGAGGAGGTTGTAGGGTTTAAGGAATCGCTGGAGAAAGCCTTCGGAACAACAATCTCCGACGAAGCCCTCAAAAACGCCATCAAAGTATACAACGAGAGCAGAGCTCTCTTGAAAAAAGTTTACGATCTGAGGATGAGGAAAACCCCGCTCATCTCTGGAGAAGAGGCGCTAGAAATAACATTATCAAGCATGATATCGCCCAGAGAAGAACACAACAGACTACTAAGCCAATTCTATGATGAAGTGTTCAAGCGTACCGACCCGCCTAAAGAGGGGGTTAGATTGCTGGTGTCGGGCAGCGTGATGGACAACACCGAGCTGTTGAGGATAGTGGAAGCCGCAGGCGGAAGCGTCGTGGCAGACGATTTTTGCACTGGTTCAAGATACTTCTGGGACTTAATTGAATATGACGGTGATCCGCTGCGTGCTATTGCAAGGCGATATTTGGGCAAGGTTCCGTCTCCATACACACTTCAGCATGAAGAGAGGTTCAAGCACGTGGTGGAAATGGCCAAGAGGTATAATGTTGAGGGAGCCATAATCTTCGCGCTAAAGTTCTGCGACTCACACCTGTTTGACGCTCCACACTTGATAGGAGAGCTGAAAGCGTTAGACTTGCCTGTTCTATATGTCGAGTGGGAACACTCCATGAGCGGACTAGCCGGGTTGAAGACGAGGATCGAAGCGTTCATTGAGATGGTCGGCGGAGTGACGTAAGACGTGTCAGAAGTCAAGGCTGAGAAGGGATTACAGACAATACGAGGGTTCTACAGAAACTACATAAAGAAGTACTACGAAGACGCCCACAAGGCTAAGGCTGAAAGGAAGCCGGTGGCGTGGGTGACCTCAACCTTTCCAATCGAAATGCTAACAGCTATGGATATCTACCCAGTCTGGCCAGAAAACTACGCCTCTGTGTGTGCCGCGCGTCAGGTTTCGGTTGAACTCTGTGAGAGGGCTGAGAGAGAGGGTTTCTCCAGAGACTTGTGCTCCTATTCCAGATGTGTTCTCGGATCCATTTTTGGCGGTGAGAAGGACCTGCCCGAAGGAGGTCTGCCGAAGCCGGATTTCTTGGTGACGACAACCTGTGCCTGTGGCACCCATCTGAAGTGGTTTCAGGTCGCCAGCAGGCGTTTTGGAGTTCCATTGTTTCTCTTGGACGTGCCCTACAACATCTCTGGGGCTGATTCTGATAATCTTGATCCTTCTCACGTGGAGTTTTACGTGTCTCAGTTGAGAGAATTGGTTGATTTCTTAGAAAAACACACAGGTAAATCTCTGGATGAGGATGAGTTGCGCGAAACGGTGGCGCTTTCTAATCGCACTAGTGAGCTTTGGATGGAGATACAGAGTTTTAGGAGGGCTGTCCCCGCACCTATGGATGCGAGAGACGCGTTCTCAGCTGTTTTCTTCATGCTCTGTATTCCAGGCACGCGGATGGCTGTTGACTTCTATGAGAAGTTGCGGGATGAGGTTAAGGAGCGGGTTGAGAATGGGGTTGGCGTTGTCGAGGATGAGAGGTTTAGGCTGGTTTGGGACAACCTCCCCTTGTGGTTTAACCTGAAGATCTTTGAGTACCTGAACGGTTTGGGCGCGGTTGTTGTGGCAGAAACTTTCTCTCACGTCTGGGCTGGGAGTTTGGATTCTTCTAAGCCCTTGGAGAGTCTGGCTATGAAGTATCTGCCTAACTTTGCCAACTCGAGTGTGGACAGAAAAATCGATGTCGTGTTGAATCTCGTGCGTGATTTCAGTGCTGACGGTGTCGTTCTAGCCACTAATTGGGGTTGTAGGATGATGTCGATTGGTGAGACCATTGTTAGGGACGTGGTTTACAGTAGGTTGGGTGTTCCGAGCCTTATTATTGATGTTGATTCTTCCGATTGGCGGAACTACAATGAGGCGCAGGTTATGGACAAACTTGAGACTTTCTTGGAGACTCTTCGATAAAGATGTCAGTGTTGCTCTGATGACTGAGTTGTCTGTGCGTGCGCGTGTGAGACCCCTCTACCTACGAGGGGGAGGGCATGTTGAGGATGTTGTCTTTGAACGTCGTTATGTGGGTGCGCTGTTTGATTCGGATTCTGAATATGTATGATTACTCCTAATACGGACTCCAGTTTCATACAAGTTAAATCCGAAAACCTAGGGAGCATTTACCACTCACAGGGCACGTTGTTTGACGTGAAACGTGAGGGTGAAATGCGTAAGCGAATAGGAGGGATGGGTGATTTGTTGTTCAGTGTGGTAGACGAAACGCTGGAACAAGTGTTCAGAGAAGCCGGAGCCAGGGTGATCTACAAGTTTATGGAGAATAAGTGTCATCTGAGGCGGGAAGAAATCGCTGAGAGACCCGAGGTATTCTCCGCTGGTTTGGAGAGGCTGCTGGGTTCGGCTGGGCCAGTGATAGAGAAGATGATTCTGAAGAATCTGTATTCTAAGCTTCGGTTGAGGTTTGTGGAGAGGAAGGGTTACGGGTTTTCGGACTATGTAAGGGAGTTGAGGAAAAGTGCGGTTGTTAAAGCATGAAGACGTACAAAGTTTGGTTGAAGATGTTTACGTAGAAGAGAGAAAAGCAGAAGAGGCGCTGCGGAGAAGCGAGGAAAAATTCAGGAACATCTTTGAGAGCGCTAATGATTGTATGATTTTTCTGGATGTGTCGGGAAGAGTTCTCGAAGTTAATAAGAAAACTTTGGAAGTCTATGGTGGGTCAGGAGAGGAGCTTTTGGGGAAGCATTTTACAAGGCTGGGTGCGGTTTCTTCAAGAGATCTACCGAGGCTCTTGAATGCCTTTGCAAGCGTTCTGACTGGTAAAAAAGCCACCATTGACCTATGCATCAAGAACAAGATTGGAAAAGAAGTATATTTGGAATGTTTAGGGTCCATTACCAAAATAGATGGCAAACTTGTCGGTGTTTTGATTGTTGCGAGAGATGTTACAGAACGCAGATACGCAGAGGAAGCGTTGCGCAGATCGGAGGAGAGAGCAAAGAGCCTAGTAGAATTTCAGAACAGAGTTATTGACACGGCAGTTGTGTGGATAGATCTTCTGGATGCCGAAGGAAATGTAACCTTATGGAACCGTGCAGCAGAACTTATTTCAGGGTACTCTCGCGAAGAGGTTGTAGGGCACAAGAAAGTTTGGGAATGGCTCTACCCAGACCTAGCATATCGAGCCAAAGTTTTTGCTGAAACTAAAAAGGTGATGGAAAAAGGAAAACGCACTGAAGAATATCACACCACAATTAGATGTAAAGACGGAACGTTGAAAACCATTTCTTGGCACTCCAATAATCTATTGGACTCAGAAGGAAAACCTGCTGGTCTACTCGGCGTTGGCGTTAATATAACAGAAACTGAGAAAGCTCAGGAGAAAGTCGGAGAGTCTGAAGAGAAATACAGGAGTCTTTTCGAGAACGCAAGAGACGTCATCGTCACAATGGACTTGAAAGGAAACGTAACCTCCGTAAACAAACTTGTCATGGAGTATGGCTTCCAAAAAGACGCAATCATTGGAAAGAACATGCTTAAGTTTGTTCCCAAGAAATACTGGCCCAGGCTACTTAAGGATCTCGCAAAGATATCTCAAGGAAACCACGTTGAAGGTGAAATCGAAATAAACACTCCGAAAGGGAAGAAAATCGTCGAGTACCGAAGCAACCCGATAGTTAAAGATGACAGAGTTGTCGGCTTACAGGCAGTTCTAATGAATGTTACTGAAAGAAAACAAACAGAAGAAGCCTTAAGAGAATCGGAGGAGAGGCTCAAGCAACTAATCGAATATGCTCCAGACGCCATATACATAAACGACCTCAAAGGAAACTTCATAGACGGAAACAAACAAGCCGAGACGCTCACTGGCTACAAGAAAGAAGAACTCATCGGAAAGAACATGCTAAGCGTCGGGCTTCTCCCAAAGAGATACGTGCCCAAAGCCGCTGGAGCATTAATGAAAAACCTGCTAGGACAGAAAACAGGACCAGACGTGTTCGAACTGGTAAGAAAGGATGGAAGCCGCGTCACAGTGGAAATCTCAACCTTCCCAGTAAAGAGAGGAGGAAAAACTGAGGTCATAGGCATCGCAAGAGACATCACAGAACGCAAACAGATGGAAGAAGATCTTACAAGATCAGAAGAAAAGTATCGAAACATTGTGGAACTTGCTCCTGACAGCATAATGACTTTCGACCTAAAGGGCGTGATTACATCATGCAACACCGCCTCAACCCTACTGTCAGGCTATTCTAAAGATGAGATCGTTGGCAAACACTTCTCAAAGCTAAGTGCCATGCGAGCGAGAGACGTCCCCAAATACCTAAAAATGCTTCCCTCTACTCTGAGAGGAAAAGTGCCTAAACCGTTTGAGATTGCTTATCAACGTAGGGACGGAACTCTCGGTTTAGGTGAGGTCCATATAAGTCTTATGAAAGAGAGGGGCAAGACAATAGGTCTTCAGGCAATAATGAGAGACATCACCGAACGAAAGCAGATGGAAGAAAAAATAAAGCAATATTCAGAACATCTAGAAGAGCTTGTTCAAAAAAGAACAGCAGAATTGTTAGAATCGGAGAAAAGATACTCTATTTTAGTAGAGGAAGCAAGCGACGGAGTCGTAATGATTCAAGATGAAAAAACCATCTTCGCAAACAAGAAAGCCCTAGAAATCGCAGGCTACTCAAGAGACGAAATAATTGATCTTCCACTTGAAAAACTAATCGACGAAAAATATCTCAAAACCGTAAAAGAAGGATACAATCAGACAATAAGAACAGAAATCGTTCCGTCACCGTCTGAAGTTGAACTGATAACCAAAACTGGCGAACGTGTTCAAGTTGAAGGTAGCCCAGCACTTGTACATTATCAAGGTCGCCCGGCTGTCATCGTCATTTGGCGAGATATCAGAGAGAGAAAACGAATGGAAAAGGAACGTTTGAGGTTAGAAAAACTGGCAACTATGGGTGAACTAGCAACAATGGTGGGACACGACCTCAGAAACCCCTTACAATCCATAGAAAACGCAACATACTACCTGAACAACGACTTGCCGTGTATTCAGGCTTCACAAAAAGGGAAGGAAATGCTTCAGATCATCAACGACTCAGTCAACTACGCCGACAAAATCATAAGAGACTTGCAAGATTTCGCAACAGCCAGAGCACCTGCACTCAAGGAGACAGACATCAACACGCTGGTTGGGGAGACTCTGTCACAGGTCAGGGCGCCAACAAACGTCGAACTCCGCACACAACTCGGTTCTATTCCACAAATCAAAGTCGACAGAGACCAGATAAAAAGAGTCTTTCTGAACTTAAGCACAAACGCAATACAAGCAATGGAGAACGGAGGAACACTCACAGTCTCAACAAAACAGGCAAACGGCTTCGTCGAAGTCAGTTTCAAAGACACAGGCGTAGGCATCACAAAAGAAAACATGCAAAAAATCTTCACACCCTTCTACACCACCAGAGCCAAAGGCATGGGCATGGGCCTGCCAATCTGCAAAAAATTCGTCGACACCCATGGCGGTATCATCGAAGTAGAAAGCGAAGTTGGTAAGGGAACAACCTTCACGGTTAAACTGCCCATCAAACAACAGAGCGGAGGTGAAAACCAGTGACAAAGAACCAGCCAGCCAGAATTCTCATAGTGGAAGACGACGCAAACATACGCGAAACCCTAGGTACCATACTACGGCAAAAGGGATACAATACAGACACCGCAAAAAACGGACAAGAAGCCATTCAAAAAACAAAAACAAAATTCTTCAACCTAGCCCTCTTAGACATAAAACTCCCAGACATGGAAGGCACAAAACTGCTCACAACCATGCACGAAAACCTACCAAAAATGATGAAGATCATGATCACGGGATACCCCTCACTAGAAAACGCCGTCGAAGCCCTAAACAAAGGAGCAGACGCCTACATCATAAAACCCGTCAAACCAGAACAGCTACTAGCACTCATAGAAGAGAAACTAGAAAAACAAAGCCAAGCAGACAATATGACGGAAGAAAAAGTGACAGAATGGATCAAAACACGCGCACGCAAACTAGAAACCCAGAGATAGACACCAGCACTCAAACAACCCCACGCAACCTCTTCGTGCAGTTTTGCGCACCCCAAACCGAGCCCGAATCTAATTCTCATCCACAATCAGCGCCCAACACACAGCCCGTTTTAACTCTCCTCAGACCCCCCTATAGGCTAGACAGGATTTATTTTTTCTAACACACACAACACACAAACAAGAAATCATGTATCACTTAGGGGTCTCTTCTCCCTCAGGCAAGCCATAAACGAGTTGATTGTCCCGTTCACCCGCTATGGCTATTTTTCCAAACTGTCGCATGGCTATTATGTGCCTGAACAGTCTCTCCCTGTCTATACCAGTGGCTTTTGACAGCTCATCCAGAGTCGACGGACCCTGGCTCTTGATCTCTCTGAGTATGAGATTTCTCTCCTTCGCTCGCTCCTGCATCTCCTTCGCCTTCTCCGGTTCTATCTTTGGTTTCTCAGCCACACCCTTCACCCCTGTCAAAAGCTAACTGCATACTCAAAGCCGTATATAAAAATAATTGCTCGGGTCAAAAATCTTATTAACATTACAAACAAGCATAACTGAGATTGTAGTGATTGACTTGGTCACCGCGTACATGATGATGAAAATGCAGGCTGGAATGGACGATCAAGTGTTTACAGAACTAAAGAAGCTGCAGGAAATTCAAGAAGCCAGCTTTACTTATGGATCATACGACGTTGTAATCAAAGTGAATTTCAAGACCATTGAAGACCTTGACAGGTTCCTGTTTGAAAAGATAAGGAGACTCAAAGGCATAACAGAGACTTCAAGCATGATAGTGGCAAAGCAAGTGATCTAAGGCTATTCTAACCGATGTCTAACGGCTCAAAGGCGTGGTGTTCAATCCCCTCTTTTTCGCATATCTCCAAGATCTTCGAGACCGCCTTCAAGTCTAGACTTCTTATCTTCTCCTCCTCGGGTCCGGTGATCTCAACTATGATGCCGGAGCCAGAGACTCCGCAGCAGGCGTAGACGTTCTTGTAGACGTTTATGTGATACTTCGGCGGGAAGCCTACCTCCTCTATGGCTGATTTGACCTTCCTTATCACGTGGTCGATGTTGGCACCAGTCGCCTTGATGAAGTAGCACTCTCTACAACTTACCTTTGTCATCAATCCACTCTCACAGCGAACAAGTGAATTATGCCCGAGTTTCCTTAATAAGATTGACCCAAAACCAAACCGCACTCTCCTCCAAACAGGCGATTCTGTTTTCACCCAAGAATTCGCTCCAAAAATGGGGAAAAAGGGACAGAGATTTCCCATAACGAATAGAATCTATAGAAGATAATTATCAAAAAGATTAAAAGATTAACACCCGCATTAAGTATTCTATTCGCAAATTTGAGAGAGTGAGAAAGATGCCAGTGAGAGTTTTGGAAGAATGGCTCAACATGTGCGGAGGCTGCGAGTGCAGCATACTCGACGTCGGAGAAGCCTTGCTGGACCTGCTGCCACAGCTCGAGTTCGTTCACATACCCGTGCTGATGGACCACAAATACTATGGGCAGACAGGCGAAGGCACGAAGCTGGAGCTTCCGGAGGCAGACATCGGAATAATCACGGGCGGCGTCAGAACCGAGGAGCACAAGGAGGTAGCGAAGGAGGTCAGAAACAAGTGTAAGACGGTCATAGCTTACGGTTCGTGCGCCTGCTTCGGCGGGCTTCCAGCCCTAGCGAACATGTACACCAAAGACGAGGTCCTTAACAAGGTTTACAAGACCACTAGGAGCACCGAGCCAGGAGAGTTTCCTACAGTCAACATACCTCCGTGGACAGACCGAGTCTACGCCGTGGACGAGATAATCAAGGTCGACGCCATGATACCCGGATGCGCACCCTCTCCGGACTTGTTCGCTGACGCGGTGACTGCGCTGTTGACAGGCAAGCCCTTCAAACTCGAGGAGAAGGCTGTTTGCGAAGACTGCCCATTGAAGAGAGAGAAAAAAGCCATTGCAGTCATAAAGCGTCCTTTGGAACCTACATCAAGCAGAGAACGATGCCTACTTGAGCAGGGTTATCTCTGCCTCGGACCTGCTACACGAACGGGTTGTGGTGGACACGAGAAGATACCGCGCTGTATTGCTGGTATGTTCCCGTGTCGAGGATGTATGGGACCCTTAAAATTCGGTGGAAACCAGATGGTGGACATGATGGGCGCGTTGGCGACAATAGGCTTAGACGTCAAACTGATACCCGACCGCCTAGCGACCTTCAATCGATTCGTTGGAGGGCACAACGTTCTGAGACCGCGCAAGGTGTGAGAGAGAGGTGATTTGAAATTGGCAAGAGAAATTGTGATTCAACCCGTGACCCGAATCGAAGGAGACGCCAAGGTTGTCATTCAGTTAGACGATAAGGGAGATGTCGCCGACGCCAGAATGCACACGCTTGAACTCAGAGGATTTGAACAGTTCTGCATCGGACGACCAGTCGAGGAACTGCCACTAATAACCACTAGGATATGCGGAGTCTGCCCGTGGGCGCACCACATAGCCTCAGCGAAAGCCACAGACGGAGTCTTCGGCGTGACCCCTCCAGAAGCTGGGAGAAAACTGCGTGAACTAGCCTACTTGGGCGACAAAGTCATGGACTTCATCCTTCACTTCTACATCCTCTCTGGTCCAGACTTCGTCATGGGTCCAGACGCCGACTATACCGTCAGAAACGTCTTAGGGATTGTTAAAGCAAATCCTGAACTTGGCAAAAAAGTGATTCATCACCACCACTTGGCGCATCAAATGGTCGAGATGATAAGCGGTAGAAGGATTCATCCAGTTGCGGCTGTACCCGGCGGCTGGACCAAACCCTTGAAGCCAGAGGAGAGAGATAAGGCGTTGCCTATGGCTAAGGGACTGCTCGACTTTGCACAGTTTACCATGAAATTGGCTAAGGAGAACATATTTCCGAAGTACCTGGACATGGTGAAGAGCCTGGCGGTGATTAAGACCGGTTTCTTGGGGTTGGTGACGCCCGACGGAACCCACACGTTCTACGACGGCAAGCTTAGGATGATGCAGCCAGACGGCTCGTTCGAGGACTATGCCGCAGAAAACTACCTAGACGTCATAGCTGAACATATAGAGCCTTGGACCTACCTGAAATTCCCGTACTACAAGAAAGCGGGCAAGCTTGTCATGGACCCAGACAACCCAGTTGGAGTCTATAGGGTTAACACGCTGGCGAGGATAAACGTCAGCGACAGAATGGCTACCCCGTTGGCGCAGAAGGAGTTAGACGAGTTCAGAAAGCTCTTCGGAAGACCGGCGCAACAAACACTGCTGTATCACTGGGCACGGCTGATTGAGCTGGTTGAGTGTGCTGAGAGGACCGTTAACCTTCTTGAAGACCCAGAGATCACGAGTGAGAACACGAGGGTCCCGGTCAAGCCAAGGGCTGGTCGTGGCATAGGCGTTGTGGAAGCGTCCAGGGGGACACTAATACACGACTACGAGACCGATGAAAACGGCATGGTGAAAGACTGCAACCTCATCGTTGCGACTGGGCAGAACCACGCGGCTATCAACATGTCCATCTTGAAGGCGGCTAAAGACCTCATCAAAGGCGGAAAGTACGATCAGGGCATACTCGACAGAATCGAGATGGTGATCCGCCCCTACGACCCCTGCTTGAGCTGCGCCACGCACGACTTTTCGGGCAGAATAGCCATGCGATTGGACATAGTTGACGCAGACGAAAGACTCATAGACACACTAGTGAACTACTGAGAAGAAATTTCTTCTCCCCTCTTTTCTATCTATGCATTAATCACTTGTTTGTAGAAGATGTGTTCGGCTATTTCTTTATAGTAGTCTTCTTTGTATCCACGTTGACGGCATATAGTCAAAGCAGCAGGATGGCTTGCGTAAAATACGATGGAGTCGTATCCCTTGTTCCTAATAAATACTTCAAAGAACTCAATGAATTTCTTTCCATAACCCCTTCCTCGATACTCTTCCATTAGCCAAATTTCATGAAGCTCAACGAAATCCTTCTTTCCTCCAAGAAGCTTCTCTAATATCTTTGTGTCCTCTTTGTCTCTGGGATCTCCCTTCCTGTGTTCCTCGGTGTTTGTTTCATGCCAGATTGCGTGACCGATGATTTCATTGTTTTCTTTCCAGACAATGAGAGAGGACGAGTTTCTGGGAAGAAGTATCTCTAAGACGTCGAGGTCTGCTCTGACTCCAGGTTTTTTGGAGTATCTTTTGAACTCCTCTAAGTCGCAGCCCACAACAAATTCCATAGTTTCAATCCTTCCATACGATGGTTAGGCTGGTTCTCTTCCGCTGTGTATGTAGGAACTAATCAGTCGCCTTCTCAAGTCGGCATTGACGTTTTTCGGCGTCTTCCATCGCGTTATCTTTATTGTTTTCTTCACTAGTTTGCCCGCTGGGCAGCTGTCGTAGCAGTATCCACAAGCCTTTACTTCATCTTTTGTTTCTTTTCGAAGCCAGTCTACAAACTTGACGCATCGGTCTCGCTGGAAGCCAGAGGGAGGAGGCGAATCTTCTCTAATCGCTTCTACAGGGCAGAGTTCAACGCAGTCCGTGCAGTTTTTGCATGGGTTGAAGTTGGTCATCCGTTCGTCGGGTTTAAGCTTGGCGTCTGTGAGAACCACTCCTAAATTGACTCTTGGACCGTATTCAGGTGTGATTATGATACCTGGTCTTCCGAAAACCCCGATGCCAGCCTCGTAGGCTGCAACTTTGAACGACATGTAAGCTATCTTGTTGTCTTCGTCAATGAAGCCTAAAGGCACTTCCATTGCGTCGTAGCCTTTCCTTCTCAGAAAGCTAATCAGCTGTAAGCCGGTCCAGTCGCGATAGAGGTGGCCCAGTCGAATGTTGTTGTGCTGATAGTCCATTGAGAGGTAGTAGTCTAGACCTATGTTGAGGGCGAAGACGACAACCGAACGGCAGTCTTTCATAAGGTCAAGGGGGTGACAACCCTTTAACACTTTTTCAAAGCCCTTTCGCGGGTCGGCGACTCCCACCTTGAAAGCGCCTTTCTTACTCAGAAAATCTTTCAATTCACGTTTCAATTCGGTGGATCGAAGTGAGCGCACGAAACACACCTCACAGTTTGGGAGATTAAGTTTCTCCTCTACTCTGTGGTAAATCTTTCGATGCTCAAGCTGTTCAGAATGAGCTTTAAACGTTTGTAGTCAGTTTTTCTTGAATCTTCTTGCGGTTTTCCTCTTTGACTGGTCCTATTTTTGAGATTCGCGTGTTGAAGGTCTCGAATATGTTAAGGATTTTGTCGTATTGGGGCAGCGTTGTGGTGATAGAAACTAGTCGCAGTGGCTCAACTCCGTAGGGACCGAGTTCTTTCTTTAGCTGCGTCAGGTAGTCTCTGACGTTGTCCTCTCTGAACAGGCTGTCGTCGCCCTCGACAAATATCACGCCGTCGGCGCCCGAAGCAAACGCTTGCAACACGTGTTTCAAGCCAACCCGCCCCACGCTCGGCACGCTGATTATGCGGACGTTGGGCGTGTAGCTCGACCGAGTTTGACCAGCCAAGTCAGCCGACCCGTAGGCTGTGTTCCTCTCTATGAACGCGACCAGTTTCGGATGCCTATCGCCCTCGCTCACTCCGCGAACCTGAGCCATCAACTGAGCATCGGTCCTATGATGTAGGTCAATGGCTTGCTTGGGGCATCGGGGCACACAGACGCCGCACCCTATGCAAGAGATTGGATTAATTGTTATTCCAGTTGCAGACGTAGCTATGGCTGCAACGGGACACGCTTTCACGCATTCGCCGCAGGCGTCACATCTGTCTGGTAGAATGTAGGCTACTTCGGGAGAAACCAGAATCTCGCCCTTGCCCACAAACGTGGCAACTCTGGAGGCTGTTGCCATCGCCTCTAGGGTGGTCTCCCTCACGTCTTTTGGGCTTAAGGCGCATCCAGCGACAAAAACGCCATCTCGGTGGCTGTCCACGGGTCTCAGTTTGTAGTGTCTCTCGGAGAAGAAGTCGTCTGCGCTCAACTGAATGCCCAACTTCTTGGACAGCTCAGCCGCGGTGGGATGAGGATTAATAGCCACACTTAAAACAACAAGGTCAAACAGCCCCTCGAAATCCTCGCCGAGCAGTGTGTCTTCGGCTCTGACCATGACTTGGTCCTCGCTCACAGGCGTGACCTCAGCCACTCTGCCGCGCACAAACCTAACGTTGTGGTCCTGCGCCTTCGCGTAAAATTCCTCGTAGCCCTTCCCATCCGCCCTAATATCCATGTAGAATATCCAGGGCTCAGCTTCTGGGAGCGCCTTCTGAAGCAGCAGCGCCTGCTTAATCGCCGCCATGCACCCTATCTTGCAGCAGTGCTCCTCACCCTTGTCCTTGTTCATCATTCGGCTGCCGACACAGAGGAGAAAAGCCACCTTCCTGGGCGGCTTTCCGTTCGACGGCTTGTGTATGCCCTGCAGCATGAGCCTTTCAAACTGCATGTTCGTCACGATGTCTGGGTGCTGTCCGAAACTGTACTCCTCCAGGGTCTTGGGGTCGATCTGTTCGAAGCCCGTGGCGGCTATGATGGCGCCCACGTCTAGCTCCATCGTCTCTTCTTTTTGGTTGAAGTTGACGACGTGTGCCTTACAGAATTTCTCACAGATCTTACAGACTCCCTTGGTGAAGTAGAGGCAGTGTTCAGTGTCGATCACGTATGTGCGCGGAACCGCCTGCTTGAACGGCGTGTAAATCGCCTTTCTTTCCAGTAACTCAGCCTCGAACTCGCTCGGAACCTTAATCGGGCATTTTTTGGCGCATTCGCCACACGCCGTGCAGCCAGAATCTACGTAGCGGGGTTTCTTTGTGATCAAGACTCGATAGTTGCCCGGTGTGCCGTCGATAGCAGTGGGTTCAGCCATAGTGATAATTTTTATGTTGGGATGCTGCGCGGCGTAGACCATCTTCGGCGTGAGGATGCACTGCGAACAGTCCAAAGTTGGAAAGGTCTTGCTCAGCTGCGCCATGTGTCCACCTATGCTCGGGCTTCTCTCAACGAGATAAACCTGAAAGCCCTTGTCCGCCAACTCGATAGATGCCATTATGCCTGCAACGCCGCCTCCGACAACCAGCACGCTCTTGTTCACTGGCATGGCTGTCGGTTTCAGGGGCAGGAGATGACGGGCTCGCTCCACCGCCCCACGAATTAGGTCTATTGCCTTGGCTGTCGCCGCCTCCTTGTCGTCGTGAACCCAGCTGCACTGTTCACGTATGTTGGCCATCTCGAGGAAGTAGGGGTTTAAGCCAGCTGACTCTGTGTTTCGTCTGAACGTGTCGAGGTGCATCTTTGGTGTGCAAGCCGCGACAACGACGCGCTCTATTCCCTGCTCTTTTATTCCATTGGCGATGAGTTCTTGACCAGGGTCGCTGCAGACGTACTCGTAGGTTTCAGCGATTTTGACATCTTTAAACTGTGTGGCTGCTTCTTTCACCTTGGCTACGTCGACTGTGTCGCTAATGTTCCCGCCGCAGTGACAGATGTACACGCCGACTCTCTTTTCTTCTTTTTCAACCATCGCGTTGAACGCTCCATCATTGCTAGGTGACTATGATGCTTGAGCGTAGAGTAAACCATAGTAACAGTTCCAACTTTTAAGAATCTCGCTCAAATTTCCGCTAGGCTTAGCGTATGATAAAAGAAGATTTATTAGGTCGCATCATCACAACACTCTACTCTCCATTAAAATCTCGAGGAGAAACACTCGCGGAGGCTGAAGTATTGGCAGAGCCCCAGAAAAAGGTCATTCGGCTGGACGAACTTGACATGGGATTCTCCGAAGCGGTCGCCAAGGCAGGAGGCGAGAAGATTAACTTGTGCATCCAGTGTGGCACATGCACAGCGAGCTGCCCGTCTGGTCGGAGGACAGCCTTCAGAACACGTCAGCTCATACGGCGAGCATTGTTGGGTTTTAGGGAACCTGTGCTTTCTGATAAGGACTTGTGGCTGTGCACCACCTGTTACACTTGTCTGGAGCGCTGTCCCCGTGGAGTCGACCCAACGGACGTCATATTAGCCATACGAACCATGGCTGTTCAGTCTGGACACATGCTGGATAGACACAAACTTACGGCAAGTCTCGTTCTGAAGAGCGGTCACGCGGTTCCAATAGACGACACTAATCGAAAGACGAGAACCAGTCTTGGTTTAACTGAGGTCCCGCCAACAACCCACATGTTTGGCAACGCATTGGCTGAGGTTCAAGAGGTAGTAAAGAAGACGGGCTTCGACAAACTTGTCGGTTATGAATGGAAATAATGGTGCTGTGCTGATTATGGCTACTTCTTACGCGTTCTTCCTCGGCTGCATGATTCCAAACCGGTATCCAGGAATCGAGTTGGCGACGCGAAGCATCGCTCCAGCCTTGGGAATAGAACTAAAAGACATGGAAGGGGCGTCCTGCTGCCCCGCACCTGGGGTTTTCAAATCGTTCGACAAGCCAACATGGCTTACGTTGGCGGCGAGGAACCTCACCATAGCCGAGTCCATGGGTTACGACATCCTAACTTTATGCAGCGGTTGTTATGGAACCCTGAAAGAAGCCAACGAAATTCTGAAGACAGACTCTGAACAACGGGACAGAGTCAACAATGTATTAAATGATGTGAAGAGAGAGTTTCGCGGCAGCATTCAGGTTAGACATTTTGCCGAGGTGTTGTACCGAGACTTTGGACCCGAAAAACTCAGTGGCATGGTTAAAAAGCCGTTGCCCCTCAACGTTGCGGTTCACTATGGCTGTCACTTGCTCAGACCCACAAAATATCGGGAGATCAAGAGCCCCGAACGACCAAGGTTTCTAGACGAGATGGTGGAGGCATTGGGCGCCAAAAGTGTTCCCTACCGAGACAAGATGCTGTGTTGCGGGGCTGGTGGCGGCGTTAGAGCAGCCGCGCTAGATGTCTCATTAGACATGGCAAGGGAGAAGCTTCAGAACATAAAGGACGTGGGCGCTGACCTCATCGTCACTCCGTGTGGTTTCTGTGTCTTTCAATTTGACCGAGGACAACTCGAGATACGTGACAAGACTGGCGTGTTGTTCAACATCCCAACACTACACCTTGTTCAGTTTTTGGGACTCGCCTTGGGATTGCCACCCGAAAAACTGGGCGTATATAACAATGCCATCCCCACTGACGACGTCATCAAGAAAATATAGCATCTTATCACTTTCTTGTTTGAGCTTTCTCTCTTCTATGGTCTGCTTTTTTCTGGTCACACAAAAAGGTATCACGATAGTTTCGTTGACTAGCCAAGGAGTCGACTGAGGGTTGAGGGCTGAAATCAAGGTAAGCGGCATCGTTCAAGGAGTGGGCTTTCGACCCTTCGTTTACAGAACCGCTGTGAAGAATGGATTGGTCGGCTACGTGCTAAACAGAGGCGACGCCCACGTGGAGATTGTTGTTGAGGGAGAAAGAGGCGGCATCGAGCGATTTCTCAGAGATTTGAGGGAGAAGAAGCCTCCTCTGGCTCAAATCCACGATGTAGCAGTGCGGTTCACGAGAGAGAGAAACGAGTTTGAAAAGTTCTCTATCGTGAAAAGTTCTGAGAATGTTGAGCTCTCTGGCTCTGTTATTCCGCCTGACGCTTCCATCTGTGACGAATGCTTGAATGAGCTCAGAAATCCAAAGGACGAGCGCCACGACTACTTTTTCATCACTTGCACTGACTGTGGACCCCGCTACACCATAATCGAGCAGCTGCCCTATGACCGCCCCAACACAACAATGCAAGAGTTTCCAATGTGCCACTTCTGCTCAGATGAATACGGAGACCCGTCTAATCGTAGGTTTCACGCCCAGACCGTGGCGTGTCCCAAGTGTGGTCCCAAAGCCTATCTTACAGACAACAAAGGGCAACCAGTCGGCAGCAGAGACCCCATCCGTGAGGCGGGCAAACTCTTGGAAGAGGGCTATATTCTAGCGGTCAAGGGCTATGGAGGATTCCACGTAGCAACCGCCACAACGCGGTCAGAGCCCATAGCCAAACTGAGAAGGGTGAAACACAGGCTTCAAAAACCCTTCGCAATCATGGCACGCGACCTCGAGACGGTTAAGTCGTTCGCCGAAGTGAGCCCAAAAGAAGCGGAACTGCTGAAATCTCACATTAAACCCATCGTTCTCCTTCGGAAAAGCCGTAACTACTACCTATCCGAGTTAGTGGCTCCGGGCTTGCACAACATCGGAGTGATGCTGCCCTATACGGGTTTACACTTCATGCTGTTCGACAAGGTGAGAGAGCCAGCCTACGTGATGACCAGCGCCAATCCACCCAACGAACCCATAGTAACAGAAGACAAGGAGGCGGTTGAAAAACTCGGAAACGATGTGGACTACTTCCTCTTCCACAACCGAACCATAGCCCAGAGATGCGACGACTCGGTCATCCGCCTTCACAGGAGTCGTCAGAGCCTCCTTCGCCGCTCGAGGGGATACGCACCCGAGCCACTGCGCCTGAAATGGTCAGCAGACAGCTGCGTCTTGGGCGTGGGCGCGGAGCTAAACGCAACGTCCTGCGTGCTGCTGAGAGACAAGGCTTTCGTATCGCAACACATAGGGGATGTGGAAAACCTAGAGACACTCCAGTTTCTAAGAGACGCCACAGCTCATCTCCTGCGGCTCACAAACAGCAAAGCAGAACTCATCGCCCGCGACTTGCACCCAAAATTCACAACTACGAAGTTGGCGCACGACCTAGGAGACGAATTAGACTGCCCAGTGGTCTCAGTTCAGCACCACCACGCGCACATAGCCACCCTCATGGCTGAGCACAACCTAGACGAGATTGTGGGGGTCTGCTGCGACGGCTACGGCTACGGCTCAGACGGCTCGGCTTGGGGAGGAGAGATACTCCACTGCGTCCGCGAAGGCTTCAAGCGCATCGGGCATCTCCAAGAACAGCCGATGGTGGGAGGCGACCTAGCCACTCGGTATCCGCTGAGAATGGCGGCTGGGATACTCCATGGCACAGCCAACCTTGAGGAACGGCTGAGGTTGAACAGCCACCGCCTTCCCCACGGCGAGAGAGAGGTCGAAATCATCCTTCGACAGTTAGAGAAGGGACAAGCGCCGAAGACAACCAGTTGCGGAAGACTGCTCGACGCTGTAGCTGCCATAATCGGCGTGTGCTACGAGCGCACCTACGAGGGCGAGCCAGCCATGAAACTGGAGTCGGCAGCCACAAAGGGGCGAGACGTCCTGAAGAATCTGACACCCATCATTGAGGGAGGTGTGTTAAACACCACGGAGCTCGTTCAAGCGATATTCAGCCAGAGAGACAAGTCTTCTGCTGCAGACCTGGCTTTTTCGGCACAGTCATACTTGGCTAACGGGGTGGCTCAACTCGCAGTTGATGAGGCAAACCGATTGGGCGTGCCTGTCGTGGGGTTTTCTGGAGGCGTCGCCTACAACGAGCACATCACCTTAACCATTAGGAAAGTTGTTGAATCAAGCGGGCTGAGATTTGTTGTGAACGAGTTGGTTCCGCCAGGAGATGGAGGCGTCTCCTTCGGGCAGGCGGTGGCTGCTACTTGGCAAATGAAGCAGTAAGCAATTTTTTTACCAATTATTGCAGTCAAAGTTAAGCCTAATGACATCCCCTCTTTTTGTATATGCTAGGTATCTGTATTCAATGAAAACAGAGACTATCTCAGGTCGCTTTTGTAACAGTTTCAGCTGGAAGAGTTTTCTTTCTCTTTCTGTAAAATATTGTTCCCATTATTGTTAACACTGCCCCTACTACGATAATCACGCCAATGGTCAATATGCCAGCAGTAGTCTGCCAAAATGTTGGTCTGTAGACATTAGCATAAATAGGGTCATCACTGCTTTGACAAACATGATTCCACCACCTATGTTGCACAGTGTCCTTTTCATCGATGTTGATTGTAAATTCTAGTGATATCGTGACACTTTCGCCTTGTTCCAATTTTGAAGAAGATATTTGCATGGGAATTGTTTTTTCCCAATAGTCACCTATATTTGTCAGAGTTACTTGTTCCTCTTGCCTTCCAGAATCAAGAATAAAATTTGGGCTTTTTATTACGACCTGCATCCAATTTGTTTTGGTATAGTCTAACGACCAATGTTTATATTTCAACGTCAATCTGATAACAACATCCACGGCAGTATCGGTAATCCAATCGTCCTGAGTAGTGATGAATATCTCATACCTAGAATAAACAGTATCGAGTTGCCAAGTATATGTTCTTGAGACAGCTTGAGCAATTGAGATGTGAGTAGATACTCCGACTAAGAGAAGGCATAACAAAGCGATACATCTTTTCATGGTAACTCCATTTCTCCTTGCTTGTTTATACTATTATTTCATTTGAAGTTACATTAAAGATTTAAGGAGAAATGTTTTGTCAAGTAGAAGACTAGAAGGCGCCCAATCAACCAAAACTCTATGTATTCTGGATATTTCTATAACCAATATGCCTTTATTTTGGCGTTTCCATGCATAGGTGATGGAAGATGTGTCTCGCAATCCCCGCCAAGGTCGTTGAGGTCAAGGGCAACGTTGCCAGAGTGGATTTTGGAGGCGGGGTCCTGCGAGAAGTCGACGTTTCGCTCGTGGAAGCCCACATTGGCGAGTACGTCATTGTTCACGCGGGCTACGCCATTGAGGTTTTGGACAGGGAGGCTGCTGAGGAGACGCTGAGGTTGTGGAACGAAATCCTCAATAAGTATGAGGAGACAGAAACTACCTCGAGTCCGTAGCAAACGGGAAGGCTGCCACAAACTTGACTGGGATGAAGAAGGGAGTTGTCAAGGCTGAGGAAGGCGAAACCTACGACGTGGAGTTGTCAGAAGACCTCTTGAAGGCGAATCGGCGCTTGGCTGAGGAGAACAGGCGTTTTCTGCACAAGAACGGTGTTCGCGCTATTGACATCATGGGTGCCATAGGTTCAGGCAAGACGAGCCTCATCGAAAAAATGGTTCGACTGCTGAAGAGTCGCTACAAGATAGCCGTTTTCAAGGGTGACTTAACAACCACGATAGACGCCGAGTTGATCGCGAGGCACGGAGTCGAAACCATAGCCATAAACACGGGAAAGGAGTGTCACCTAGACGCCAACCTCGTGAAGAAGGCGCTGCAAATACTTGATTTAGATCATGTTGACCTCTTGTTCATCGAGAACGTTGGCAACCTCATCTGTCCCGCTGAGTTTCCGCTGGGCTCGGACGACCGGATTGTGGTTGTGAGCGTGACAGAAGGACCCTACATGGTAGTTAAGCACCCCTTCATCTTCATGGAAGCCGACGTTGTGGTCATTAACAAGGTGGATTTGGCTGAGGCTATGGGCGTGGATGTCAAGCGGTTGGAGAAGGACGTAAAGACGATCAATCCAAAGGCTGCTGTTGTGGCTGCGAATTGTAGAAGTGGCGAGGGCGTCGAAGACGTAGTCGAGGCTCTCCAACTCTAGCCTTGTGAGGCTCAGCGACTTGCACGAGTTTTCCGTCACGTCTCAGATTGTTCAGAGCGTTTTGGAAGAGGCTGAGAAGCGCAAGGCTAAGAAGGTGGTCGAGGTTCACCTGATTATCGGTAAGTTGACTTTTCTTGGTCTGGAGCAGGTGCGCTTCGCCTATGAGACGCTCACCAAAGGCACGATTCTGGAGGGTTCAAGGCTGGTTATTGATGAGCAAGAGGGTGTGGTTAAGTGCAATCACTGCGGTTACGAAGGCGGCTTCAAGTACGAGGACGACCCCATGTATCACGTGCCCGTGCCCACGCTCAAGTGCCCTCAGTGTGGCGGAGTCGTCAGCATCGTGGCTGGAAAGGAGTGCACCATTAAGAGCATAAGAATGATGGTTTGAGATGGAGCAGCTAGCAGATTTTAGGGACGCCGCCCTCACCAGGCGGGTTGTGGAGCAGATTCGAGGGGATGCGCCTTCTTATTCAGTTAAAATCTGTCATGTGTGTGGCACGCACGAGTGGTCCATCAGCCACTACGGTTTGAGGGCTCTCCTCCCCGAGTCTGTTGACGTCATCGCTGGACCAGGCTGCCCAGTCTGCATCGTTCCGGCAGCAGAGATCGACGAAGCCATAAGGTTGGCGTTGGAGAAGAATGTTACCATTGCGACGTTTGGTGATTTGGTTCGGGTTCCAGCCTCTGAGCTGTCGCTTCAAGATGCGAGGGCTCAGGGCGGAGACGTTCGCGTTGTCTACAGTGTCACGGATGCCGTCAGGATGGCTGAGAGTGAGCCAGATCGCGACTTCGTTTTTTTCGTGGTCGGCTTTGAGACCACCGCGCCGTCTACAGCCGCTGAAGTTTTGAAGAAGCCGCCCTTTAATCTCAGTTTTCTGGTTTCTCACCGCTTGATTCCGCCCGTGATGGAGCTGTTGCTGGGCGTTGGTGACCTGCACATCGACGGATTTATCGCGCCTGGTCACGTCTCAACAATCATCGGCATGAAGCCCTACGAAGTGTTTCCCCAAGCCTATCGCATGCCAACGGTTGTGGCTGGTTTTGAGCCTCTGGACGTTCTCTTCGCGGTTTCGATGCTGCTGCAACAGATAAAGAACAATGAAGCAAAATTAGAGAACGAGTACAGTCGAGTTGTGGCTTGGGAGGGCAATGTCAAGGCGCAGAGACTAATCGCGCAAGTGTTCGATGTTGTGGATGGCAACTGGCGTGGCTTGGGCAGGGTTCCAGCCTCGGCTCTGGCTTTGAAGAGTGCATACAGCGAGTATGATGCACGTAGTAAATACAATGTGAAGGTTGTTGGCGCCAGAGACCTTTTGCCTGGATGCCTCTGCTACCTAGTCATGATTGGAAAGATAAAGCCGCTCGAATGCAACCTATATATGAAACAGTGCACGCCTCAGACGCCGAAAGGCGCGTGCATGGTCAGCACAGAAGGCACGTGCAGAATATGGACAAAGCACAGATAAGACACTCTCACCGTCTTCTAAAAGACCTTAGCACTAGAATAACAGTTCCAATCCAAAATACCATCACTATTACTACAGCGAGTGTTGCAAGCTGTGTTGACTCTGTAGCATTGTAAACTCCGAGGTAGACTATCAACGCTAAGACTGCTGCAATAAGAATTGAAAATCTCCTCAGGGCAATCATAAACGCTGGAAACCATATGTGGGGCATCCAATCACCTCGCAATTAACTTGTTATCGTTTTTTGTCAAGCGCCCACAACTTTCACTTCTTCAACACGAAGCGACGGAACAACCGCGTTTGAGAACTGTTTGCAGTCTTTGCCCACTCCAGAGATTTTCTTGAACCATTCAAAGGCAACGCCGGAGACCATTCCACCCTTTATTGGAAACAGTATCTCGCCGTTTTGAACGTAGAATGCCCGGGAGAGCTGTGCGCTGACCGTTCCAGAGCCTGCTTGTGGGAAGCCAGCCATGTACTCGATTAGAACGCCCCTTGCGGTTTCTGACATGAGCTCCTCCTTCGTCTTATCTCCGGGCTGAATGACCAGGTTTGAGGGGTAGACTTCAGGCTTAGCTCTGTAGCCGTTGCCAACTATCATACGGGTCATGTCGAGCCCACTGGGGAACCGTGAGGCGTTGCCCGTGTTTCTCGTTTTCAGGGCATTTGCAGACGTAGCGTGGTGTAGGAAGCTTTCGAGTTCTCCCTTTGTTATCAGAGCGGTGTTTCGAGAGGAACAGCCCTCATCGTCGAAGCTTCTGGAAGCAAATCCCTTTTCGAGAAGAGCGTTGTCGATTATTGTCAGATTTTCAGACGCAACAATTTGCCCAAGCTTTCTGGTCCAAGCAGACCGCCCGGCGACCACGTTTTCGCCTTTCAGGGCGTCTATCATCGCGTCGACGAGTTGGTATGAGACAGCCTCTGGTCCAAAAATCACTGTGCCCTGAAAACTCTCTACAGTTCTTGGTCTGAACAGTTCGACGACCATTTTTCCAACATTGTTGCCTACTTTTTCTGGCTCTAGGTCTGCTGTGCGGTTGAACGCATAGTCGTAGCAGCTTCCTGTCACTTCTCCGTCTTGTTCTCCGCTTCCTCCTAAGTAGATTACGGCTCTGGTTTCCTTTTCTTCAAGGTCCACGCCCAACGTATTTACGATTCCTCGCCAACCCCACTGGAAGAGGACTCGCCCATCCTTCGCTACAACTCGCTTGTCAAAGTCTTCGGCGGCATTTATCGCCCTTCTTGCGACCTCCACCGCCTCTTCCACGGTTGTTTCAGCAACTTTAGAATCGAATAATCCCTTCACTTTGCGGCGTTGACTGGGCTCTGGCAGGGCGAAATCGGGCACTTCGGAGCTCAATTTTGCGATGGCTAACGCTCTTTCTGCAGCATCTAAGACGGCTTTTTCGCTCTGAGTGTTTGTGCACGCGAATCCCACCCTGTTCCCAGCGGCAACAACTCGAAAACCCACGCCGGAGTCGTCTAGCCTGTTCTGCGTCAAGATTTCAGAGTTTCGGATTGTGACCTCGGTTGTTTGGGTGCTTGTGAGGAACGCTTCGGCGTGTGTTATGTCTTTCTTTTCGATCACTTTAATGGCTTTATGAACCAGACTTCTTAGCGAAGTCCATTTTGTTTGCAACACGTTATCCACCTCCCATTCCTCCAACCATGATTTCACAGCGAATCTGGGGAACCACTCGCCCCTGAATAGCGAATTGGTATTTTCCGCATGCGCCTGGGCGGAGAACAGCCTCTCTACCCACGGCATCTATGGTTTTGAAAACCTCGATGGCGTTGCCAGCTACGTTTGCGCCACGTAGCTCCTCTGCCAGTCTTCCGTTTCTTATCCACTTGGCGCTCTGAAAGCCAAAGGTGAAGTCGGCGTTGGCGTCTGCTTGTCCGCCGAAGGTTCCTTCAAGAAACAAGCCTTCCTTGACGTCTCCAATCATTTCATCAAACGAGTAGTCGCCAGCCTGGATGCCTATGTTAGTCTGCCTGATCAGCGGCTCGACGCTGTAGTCCCAGGCGTGAGAGTTACCAGTCGGATGGGCACCTGCGATTGCGGCGCTTGTTCTGTCGTGCATAAACGACTTCAACACTCCGTTCTCGATGAGAACTGTGCGCTTACACTCAACTCCCTCATCATCGTATCCGAAATAGCCCAGACCACCCTTCACGTGTCCGTCGTCATAGATTGTGACGAGTTTTGAGGAGACAACTTCGTCCATGTGGGTGCCGAAGCCACCGCCAGCCATAGCCAAATCTGCTTCCAAGGGATGCCCAATGGCTTCATGAAGCAGGGTCGCACACAGGGTTGGGTGTATAACCACGCGGAATTTCCCCGAGGGTGGCGCCTTTGCTTTTAGAAGTCTGACTGCTTTCTCTGCAACTGATTTCCCCAAGGAGTGTGGCGTAGTCTTGTCGAAAAGCTCTAACCCCCCAGTATGACCCATGTTTTCCGACGCTGGGCAAAGTAGACTGTTGCTCTTGGCTATGACATCGACAAGTAGCAGCACACGCGTGATGTCTTGACGGATGCGGGATCCCTCCGAGCTTAGAAAATACTTCTCGTCTTCTAGGCTGATGTACGTCGCTTTAGCGCTCGCAACTCTTGGTCCCGCCTCTCTTGCACCGTTGCAAGCCTCCAAGGGAATATTCACGATGTCTTCGACAGAGATATCTTGAAGCGACTTCTTGATGGGTGTTGACATGTCCACCTTCATTTCTTTGAGAGGGATTAGCGTTAGTTTCTGCTTTTTCAGCTTTGAAGAAGCCTTAGCCAACTTTAGAGCGTTCTCCAATGTCTGCCTTACGCTTTCGAAGTCGAGCATGTTCGTTGAGCTGAAACCCCAGGATTTGTCTTCAACAAGAACTCTGGCGCCGACGCCGCTCAAGGAGACGTTAGAAAAATCTTCAACGACACCGTTTTTGACAGTGCACGTTGTCATAACTCGTTTCTGACCGCGCAGCTGCACCGGATTCGCTTGTTTCACAGTTTTTGTTTGTAAACATTTTTCTAGGACTTCAAATATCGCCATCAACTCCGTGGTTACGCTTTGAGAAACAGAGTAGATAAGTCAAGGTAGGTAAGCTTTACTACGTCAGCGTTTCGCAATCATAAGGCAACCCTTGAGCATTTCTGCAAGACTAACATATTCTAGGTGTTCTTTTTCCACTCACCACTGTTTGGACCAGACATGGTAGAACCTCTTTAGTGCTTGCTCGCCGTCTCTTGAAGGAGTTCACTGCAGAACTATAGAGAAACTACGTACACGGTCTACCGCTTCTTGCTGTAACACAGCAGATGCCCAGCTGGGTTGACCAGCGTCTTTTCAACGACAAATCCTGCTTTGAGATAGAACTCTTTTGGTCCCGCGGGCCAGTGAATGTAACTATCCCATTTTTCATCTCTTTCTCTAACGTAAACACGCGCGCCATCGGAATCCTTGAACATTTGGCTGTCGAGTAAGTGGTTCAGAAGAGCCTTACCGACACCTCTTCCTTGGCTGTCTTTGTCCACATAAAGGCATGATATAAACAGGTGATTTTCATGCTCTTTCCCGAGGATGTACCGATCTTCTGTCTCTCCATTTTTGGGGTACACTCTGCAGGGGCACAGTCCGAGTTTTTTCATTAATCTCTGAGGGATGAATTCTATCATGCCTACAGGCGCTCCGCCCTTGTACGCGATAAGAGTTGTTGGCGTGAAGATTGCATTTGTCTTCTCTAACCATTCTTTACTTTGTTGCACGATCTCCAGATGCCTCCAGTCGTCAAGATGTCCCCAACACAGCTTAAGCCTATCAAAAAGGTTTTCAGTGTTTATGGACACAACTTCAACATTCTCCGCCATCTTACTTACTCGCTCTCCTCAAGTTTACACTGGGCAATTATAATGTGGCATGTACCGGAAGGATGTTAGGTTTTCGCCTCTTTTAGTTTTCTCAGTATGGGGAGAATGGGTTGTCCCTTCTTCCATAAAGTTTCGAAGTGCTCGTACAGGATGGTGGCCAGTGAAGGCAGGCTTATCCAAACCGCGAACTGAGAGCCTCCCTCAGGCGGCAACACCAAGACCGTGTCTTTTTTGTCAAAGACCGCAAACCTGAGTCCGTCATACTTTAGGTACCTCACCTGATCGCCGAGCTTGATCAACTCCTCGTACTCGTCTAGCTGCTGACGCGTCCACTGAGGCGTGATCTGCCTAGCCACTCTCACAGACTTGTTCTTCATCAAGACGTGTCTCACAGCCTCCAGAACCTCTTTCTCAGGGGGAGTAGTAGCGGGTGAGGCCACAACAAACTCCTCTTCCACGTTTCTGATGGCTTCGCAGTATCTGGCGATGAAGGCGCTGTCCCTTCGGGTCACCCACACCCTCTCCTCTTTCTTGGCTATCTCTCTACTCTTGTCGTGAAGCCTGGAGAAGGTGGAGCTCAATCTCTCGGCGGTTTTTCTCTTCTCTTCCAGTTGTCTGAGTGTTTTTCTTTCGAGTTCCGTCATCATTTTCTCCAAGCCCACTTTGGGATCCACTGCGGCGTACATCGTTGGTCTTCCGGGCTGCTCCATGAGTAACCCTTTTCCGATGAGGCTGTTCAGAACGTCGTAGGTTCTCGGCCGGGGGATTCCTGATTTCTGGTTTACTCCTTGGGGAGAGAGAGGACCGTGCAGTAGAAGGGCCATGTAAGCCTTAGACTCATAGGGAGTAAGCCCTAACTCTTCGGTTAGGAGTTCTATCAGTCTCTCCTTGTCCTCGCTCACGCTCATCTATATTCCCACTCGAATTCTATGCGGCGAGACTCCTAATAAACTTTGTTACACGTTCAAAGTGTAACAAACCACAATCCTTAAATAACGCGGCACACTTACTTCTACCGTGGGCAAATGTTACACTCAACTTGTGTAACATTTCCACGGAGAGGAGTGAGTATGGAGTTGAAAACGCTCGGGATAAGAAGGAAATGGATGTCGGCGAAGCGGAAGATATTCCAGGCGATAAGACCGATGGGCTTCTCAGGAAAAGACTATTCCAGCGGTTCTCCACCCGACTCTTTGTTCCCAGATGCTCAATATGAAACAGCAGAGTGGCTTACAAACCGTTCTTTGCAGGTGGAACTGTTCATTTTGGAGCTGAGAAGGGCGGAGGCGGTGCAGTACTGGCGCGTGTGCATTGATCGACCAAAGTGAAGCAGCCCGAATCGAAGGCACATCTTAATTCCCGTTTTTGTGTTAAGCAATAATCGCACGCGAAAGGCGAGGATTCGGTGATGATGTCAGTCAGTGTTTGGGGTGACTGAATGAGTCTGAAAGAGAGAGTTCTGTGTGTTGTGGCACTGGCTTTTTTCGCTGCCGCTGTTTTCGCCTACACTTACGAGTCCCGCTATCGGGGGTTGTTGCCTATTGTCACATATCCTCTTAGAGTCTACGCGGTTCCTCTGGTTCTCACTGGGCTGGTTCTCTTGGTCTTGGCGTTGACTGCGCGAGGATTTTCACTAGCTGCTAAAGATAAACTACGGGTTAGGGGCATCGACAGGTTCTGGGTGTTCACGCTGGCTTTCTTATCGGCTGGTTTTGTGATGAAGATTGTTGGAGAAGCGGTTCACGAACTCTTGGGGCACGGCGCCCTTGCTCTCCTTTTCGGTGGGCGGGTCACTGATTTCTACATCAGTCTCATTTGGCCTTACGAGTTTTCCTACGTTAGATTGAGCATACCCGATGCGACTTCCAGTCAAATGATGTGGGTTATAGGTGGAGGCATTCTGGTAAGCGCTGTGGTTTCTTATTCGGTTCAAGCCTTTCTCCTGTGGAAAAAATTGCGCTGGGAGTTCTCTGTGCCGCTGTTCTGGCTTTCTTTCTGGTGTTACGTCAATGCCACGGGATACCTTATTGTCGGCGGTGTTTACCCCTTTGGCGATGTAGAAGAACTGATTCACCTTGGAGTGTTAACTTCGTCTCTTGCGTTAGTGATTGGTGCAGCGCTTTTCCTCGTCGGGTTCTTCATCATCTCAGGTATTCTGCGTAGAACGTTGGCAACTTTTCTGAAGAAAAAAACCAGATGGTGGATCCTCGCCTTCTGGTTTATCATTCCAGCCTTGGTAGGGCTAACTAAGGCTGGTCGCGGGATTTTCCATATCCTTCTCGTCCCTTTTAGTCTCATACCTATTTTGCTTTCGTATCTGTCTGAGTTTTGTATGAAAAGACAAAAATGAGTCAACGATTCAACTTCTGCGAACTGTCAAAAACCTGCAGTTCTGCCAAAGACAAACATTTCGATGAAAGTCCAAGCTATAAGGGCGACGAAGACAACTATCGCTCTGCTTTCTTTTGCCTCATAGAGAGTCATAGGACCAAGATAGAATTGCATTGCGAAGGAGTAGAAACCCGCAAACAAGGAAATGTAGGGTAGGAAGCCACCTAGTATACATGGACCAGTGCCATAGCACACGGCTTTCCAGGCGTTTAATACTGAACCTTTCCCGCCTATGGCTCTGTAGATCAGATGTAAGAATAGGGTTAGGAAGAGGAGAATAGAGACAGCGAAGGCAAAGATCAAACCCACTTCAATGAAGTAGGCGTAGGCTCCGTAAGGCTTCAGCAAGCTATTCTTTACAAGATTGTATGCCAAGATTTGTGATTGATAAGATGAAGAAAAGTCTGTGCTTTCTATGCCAAAGTAATTAACAACGGGTGTGATGAAAGAAATGGACAACGTTATCCACAGAAAGAAGACAAAAGCTGGTTTCCACCCTTCCTGTTGAGCATCAGTGAAAAATTGCTTCGGATTACCCAGTTGCTTAATAAGTTTCTCTGTAATCAAGGGCATGATGTTTCACAAACCGAACGTTTAGAGCATATAAATATAAGTTTTATTGGGGCGCGCGTTGAGCGAGCTTGTAAAGTCGGTATGAACTCAAAGCCTAGCATATTCTTGGTATGGGGTCTCCTATTGGTGGTGTTAGTATTCTTTTTCCGCCCACCACGGTTTGTAGGGCTACTTCTTTGAATTTGTCTGTTGCTTCTCCAATTATCTGTGCGTTTCTTCCTTCCTTCGTGGCTCTCAGCGTTGCTAGCACTTCTTCTGCTTTTTCTGGTATTGTGCCTATGATTATTTTTCCTTCGTTTCCCACTTCGAGTGGGTCTATTCCGAGCATTTCGCAGGCTGAGCGCACGTCTTCTCTCATCGGAATTCTTTCTTCTGCTACGACTATACCTGCCTTTGATTTTTGGCTCCACTCGTTCAGGGCGTTGGACAAGCCGCCCCTTGTTGGGTCCTTCATTGCTACTATTCCGCCCACCTCTCTCAATAGTCGTAGTATCATCTTGTTCAGAGGCGCTAAGTCGGACACGATTTCGCTGCCGAATCCGTAGCCTTCACGACTCGACAACACAGCCAGCCCGTGGTCGCCTATGGTTCCAGAAAGAATGATTTTGTCACCAGTCCTTAGATTTGAGTCAAGCAACCAGCGACTACCAAACTGCTGCCGATACTTCTTTACTACGACTATGTTATGTTCCAAGGCTGGGTTCCTTCTGCCAATCCCAGAAGTGTTGATGACACACCCTGCTAGACTGCCTTTCTCCACAACCTTCGTGTCACCAGTAATCACGTAGACGCCTGCTTCCTTGCAGGTCTCTCCCATACTACGTACAATGCGCTCAAAATCTGCTATGGCTAAGCCCTCCTCCAGAACGAAACCAGAGGTCAACGCCAGAGGCTCGGCGCCCATGACGGCTATGTCATTCACCGTGCCAGTCACAGCCAACCGCCCGATGTCGCCTCCTGGAAAGAACAAGGGCTTCACGGCGTGGGAATCCGACTTCAGAACGATGTCGTTGATGACCGCTGCGTCGTCTAGAGCCTCCAGTGGAACCTCGACGCCACTCCCACCCAGATACCTCAAAACATACTTCTTGATAAGGTCGTTCATAACCGCGCCGCCGGCACCGTGCGCCATTGTAATCCTCTGCTCCGACAAGACACATCCCGCCTTCTTGAACCAAACATGAAAGCAACGGTCACTCTTAAGTCATACTAAGCCATGAAACAGACCCGCCAGCAAGCCAAATAGAGGGGGTAGGTCACCCACGCGCACGCAAACACGCAATAACATCTTTACTCAACATACCCCTCCCCCGTAGGTAGAGAGGTCTCACACGCACACGCGCTCCCTCACTCAGCCTTGGCTATGAGAATGAAGATGCCAAGCACAACGAGGACGAAGCCAACAGCCAAGAAAAACACAGGTTGAACTCCTACACTCGCCATGTTCGTGTAAGTGACATAGAAAGTGATCGCGCCTATCAGAATGATGACTAAGCCTAGGAGCTTCTCCATTATAGTAAGCCCGATGGGCGCCTCAGTGCTCATCCGATTTTCCCCGCTTAAAGGCTACATAGGTCTGTCAAGCCTTATTTTAAGTTTGCCAAACTTGTTTTCCCTTATACCATGGGTGTCTTCTATCACGTTTAAGCTCAAAAACGACTTGATTTATTTCATCGGGGCAGGGAATGGTTGTTATGTCTCTGTTCTTGTCCCATGGAAATTCTGCTCCCCATGCGAAAGCGTAAATGGTGGGCATCAGTGTTGCTAAAGCACTGAAACAAATCTTCCCCTTCACACTCAACCCATCGAAGATTATTTTGTCACCAATCTTGTGTCCTAAGGCACACTTGCCTCGGATTTCTTTCACAGTCAGGGTTAGAGTGTACCCGTAACCTTTCACACCCACATGGCACGCGCTCTTTCCTGCTTGAGCTGTCTTCATCAAATCACTTCATGCACGCAAATGCTGTCCTCTTATGATTCTTCCAGTTTGGCGGGCAGGTACTCGTCCACTATGTAAGTTAGCCCGTATCGGCTGAAAGCCTCCTGCTCGGCCTTCTTCCCCACCTTGAGGAAGGTCTTGATCTCCCTCTGCCACAGCTCGCCCTCGTAGCGCGGGTCCTTCTGCAACTCGTACAACCGCTTCACATCAATATCCGTCAGAGGATCGCTCGGCAACTTATAATTCACAATATCAGTAGCCCAGACACCACTCCACTTGGCGTCGGGAGTGGTCAGCTCCCGCAGGTGAGCAGCGTTGGCAGAACCAGAGATGATGACCATGGCGATGTGCATCCCCCAGGGGTCGCCGTCTGTAAAGACATAGACGGGTAGGTCGAGCTCCTTGTTGAGTCTGTGAATGAAGTGTCGAGTTGCGCGAGGCGCCTGCCCCGCTGTCAACACCAGCAGCGAATTGAATCTCTTGTGCACCTGTTCCTCTATGAACCGAGTGAACAAACCGCCTTTCTCTATGGCGATTACCATTTTGGCACTTGTCTTTACGAATTCTGCCGATGTGAGGGCTGGGCCTATCAAGACTCCGTCAGGATGAGACGTCAAGTTGAGTCGTTTGCCTTCATAACCGGGCACAGTGTACTCAATTGTCAAGTCGCCGAAGACCGCTGACCGTTCTTCAGGAAAGACATTAAAGTCTTCACGAGCGAAACTGACAACAGTTTCTAAATCCGTAATTATGTCGTTAGACTCCATCTGATCCTTAAAGGGTATCTCATAGGCTTGAGCAGAATAGTAAACGTCTCGCAGAGTTGACGTCTTTCGTGACTTTGTAAGTTCGTTGGCGAAATACCCTGCCCAAACCAGTTGAGTAAAAGGACGGATGTGGGCAATGTTCTGCGGGCTCCTTGAGACAACTCTATCTCCTAAAACATACTGCCTGAGCTTTACATCATAATATATGTTCTCTATTGACCTGCTAGGCATACGAATTTTGGGAAAAAGTCCATTTGCCATCTGTTCATAAAGGGCAGAGCCTAGGTTTGCTAGGCTTGAACTAACTTTTTCTTTGCGTTCTTCTACTAAGCGCTTCTTCTTTTTGGTCATTTAAACACCCTCTTGCAAATTGCCGTGTGATATATAAATTGGTCCTTGAATAGCACATCTTCTACAGAATCAACGATATATTCGGTGTTAAGATAGTTAACCTTGTCTCCCTTTGCTATGTCTACTAGAACATAAACACGTATGTAATCAGTCAAATCATAACCAGGTTCAACTTTAACTTCGGCTGCTTTCACATTCTGAACAATTGCCTTAATCACAGCTTTCTCACGAACATTTTTAACAGGTTGCCAAATCAGAGAATCTCCGTATCTCTGAAAGACTTTCTCCAGCATCCTTGTCACTTTAGGCGGTTTTGGTTTACCAGCCAATTCAGTTGAAAACTGGACAATTTTTGGCAAATATTTCGCAAAAATGGTTAGCCTTCTAGTCTCTCTTTCAACATACTGCCTCTTCGTAAGAAAGTGCTGTAGCTGTCGTGCGGCTTCTCGGATTCCGTTTAGAATTTCTTTTTTCACTTCCGGTCTGTCGGCTATAAACTCTTTACCCACCGTCTTGTACGGCACTTTGGTGCTGCATATGTGAACCAGGATGGCGATTGGCATCTCAGGCGTCACCCTGTATCTCCGCCAGTTGATGGCCTTCACTATTTTCCAGGAGACGTCGCTGGCTTCATCGTATAAAAGCGGTATTCTGTTGGCGAATCTGTAGAGTATGAAGTCTCCTCTCTTGGGCACGTTTCCACCGTAAGCGATGGCTGTCTCCACGATGAAGGGGTGCCCCGAATACGTGGAGGGTTGACGCTGACAAGCGGCTATGAACTCGGGCTTCAACTCCTTGAGGATTCCAGCCTTCAACAGCTCCACGCCCAAAGGAGACAAGCAACTCGCGTCCGGGGGCAGAAACCCGTCGAAGTTCTTCATCATGCGCACCAGGCGCACTATCTCTTCGTGCTTGAGTTTCCTCGGGTCCTTGGTCTTGCCTATCCCAGCCGACTCTAGGAACCGAACGGCTGTTATCTCGCCCACTCGGTGAAAGTGGTAGCGCATGAAGTCGACCATGTTTCTGCAGGGCGTGACTCTCATGAGGCGCTGAATGGTTTCCACGTCCACTCCGTAGGGATGGGGCTTGGTCTCCTTGGGCGGGGGCGGCATCTTGGTGGTTACTCGATTGAACTTGTAGAGGCGTCCCTTCGGGTCGACGAAGGTTATGTTGGCGTAGGGGTTGACGAGCGCCGTCTGTTTCAAGTACTCTAGTATGCGGGTCATCGCCTTGATGTAGTCGCCCTCCAAGCAGAACTCAACGGTGGTGCCCCGCCAGCCCTCCTTGTTCAACAAGACCTTGCGGTCGAGGATTAGTGGGCGGTTCTTCTGGATGTCCACCATGAGCTTGTACTCGTAGACTCTGGACATGCCCGTGCTCGACTTGACGTAGGCGGGCTTGTGCGTGGTGATCTGTCCATACAATAAAGCCATGGTTCCGCCTAGTCCGAAGGTGCCGCGAGTCTGCCTCAGCTTGTACTTGGAGCCGAACAGAACCTGACCAAAGGCGGCTGGTATGTGGCGGGCTGGGACGCCCGAGCCGTTGTCTTCAACTCTGAGCTTGTAGACGTTGGTTTCGAAGCCCTCCGCCTCCTCTTCGCCTTCAGCTTTTTTCTCAGTTGTTGTTTCGCTCTCTATTAGCTCCTCGCTCTCGTAGGAGAGTCGAACGTAGAGGTCTGGGGGCAGTCCCGCCAGGTCGGCTGCGTCTAGTGAGTTTTCTATGAGTTCTCTTATTGAGGAGAAGATGGCGCGGGCTGGGTTGGTGAAGCCAGCTATGTCTCGGTTGCGATAGAAAAAGTCCGCGGCGCTGATTTCCTCAAACGTCTCAGCCACACGTATCCTCTCAAATAGTCTAAAGTTTTGTTAAGTCAGTTAATCTTGAAGAATATGTATATCACGTGCTTTTTAACTTTTAACACAAAAAACGCTAAAAATACTGATGCTTATTCTTCCGCTTGAGAATGTTGTTGCTGAGTGCGGTTTGTGTGTGCGCGAGGCTAGCCTAGCCCCTCTATTAGGCGCCAAATAGGTGCTGGGGATTTGGAGTAAGATGATTCTGCGCGGGCCTATATGGAGGCAAGATGTAGTAGAGTTGAACGGCGTTCTGCTTGTTGGATAAAAAAAGAACCTTAGCGTCGTATCAAAAGAGATCTTAGATCAAGGTGAAAAATAGTTGCCATGGTTAGCACGGCTCTACTTTTCTATCTTAGAGTTGGATTCTCCATGGGAAAGCCACCGATGTCAGCAGTGAACTATTTATGCTAAGATTATCACTCACAGAAAAACAAATAAATCAATCACTGAACCCACATTAATATGAGTATAATATATTTGATACACCATGGTGAAAAAACAGACAGGCAGGAAAAACCTAAGTTGAAATGGAGGAAACTGTCCAGAAAAAAAATTTTTGGGATCGTCGCGCTGTCTGCTCTAGTGATAATTGGAGCATCAGGAGTTTACTCGCTTCTAAATCCTACGTTGCGGTTGACCGCGTCTGTTGTGAAAGCGAGTTTTCAGGTGGGAGAGCCTGTAATAATAACAATCGCGTTACAAAACATCGGCTTGTGGCCCATAACATTCTCCTATCACCAACCTTTATTTGACTACATCGTCTACGACGAGGCAGGCGAGAAAATTTTTCGATTTGGTGATATCGCAGTGATTGAACTTTGGGTCAAGCCTGTTACTTTGTGGCCCACTCAAACAATAACTAGAACCCTCACTTGGGATCAAGAGGGATACAGAGAGGAAGAGGGCACCTTATACAAGGTGCCAGAAGGCACATACACAATTGTAGCGCAGACAACAGTTATCTACAGAAACAGAGAATTCTTGCTGGAGACCCAGCCCATAATGGTAACGATTGAATGAATAAGGTGATAGCATAGCTCATGGAGGGTTTATCTTGAAGAGAAAAAGCTTTGCTAGTTTTTTAATGTGCTATCTTTTAATTTGTCTATTACAAGCTAGCAACGCTCCGCTAGTGAAAGCCACATCAGAACAAGTTATTCCTTGGGGCGTTAGGAGAGTACATGCGTCAGCAGTTTGGGACCAATTTGGAAGTAAAGGTGAAGGAATCCAGGCGGCAGTGATTGATGGGGGAGTTGACCGCACTCACCCAGACCTAGATGATAATATTGTGGGTGGTGCATCTTTTGTTGAAGGCAAAAATTGGTGGGAAGACCCAGATGGACATGGAACACATTGTGCCGGCATCATAACGGCTGAAGATAATGATATTGGAGTTGTTGGTGTTGCTCCGAAAGTTTCGCTGTATGCCCTTAAGGTAGACGAAGTAGAGGAAGGAACAGTTCATCAGTTGGCGCTAGCGATCCACTGGTGTATTGACAATAACATACAGATAGTCTCCATGAGCTTAGGTGCAGATGACGATTTCCGGGGGGAGCTCCTAGAAGCTTGCAATGAAGCATATGATTCGGGTGTGTTGTTAGTTGCGGCGTCAGGAGGAAAGCCCCCAGGTCAATGGATTTACCCGGCAAAATACCCCTCGGTCATTGCTGTGGGAGCCGTGGATTCCCGCTCTCTCAGATGGACTGACAATCCAACGGGACCTGAATTGGAAATCATGGCTCCAGGCGTTGACATTAATTCAACAGACTTAGGCGGCTCTTACTCAACACACTTTGGGAAAGTTGTGCGACTCCTCATGTGGCTGGAGTAGCGGCGCTAATCTGGGCTTCACATCCGCAATGGAATGCTTCTCAAGTTAGACAAAGGCTTCGCGAGATAACATGGGACCTTGGCAACCCTGGAAAAGACAACTATTACGGCTATGGACTAGTTGATGGGATACTCGCCATACACCACTGCATAGACATACCAATCACTCCTGCAGACAGTAGCCACACAAGTGGCTGGGGAGACTATTACGCTGAAGCCGATAGTGCGGCTGCTTCATACAGACTTGAGGTAGGCACAACATTAATGAATGGAAGTGATAGCTACGCGATTGCAACCCTGAAGAAGAACTTCGTCCCCAAGTATGGTATAGCCAACCCCACATTCTACTTTGCCTTCCAAGATAAAGGATACATGGACGCACACAGAGCCTCATACGCTTACACAGACCTCAATGCCTTTCTCAGACTCTGGTGCAACGGCATCGAACTATCTCAATATAACCCAGTAATCCATTGTGTAAGTGACTCATACTGTTCAACCGATTGTTTTCATGAAGTAACTTGGACATACTCTGGCGATTTGCTAGTGGGAAACACCTACACCATCGAGTACGGCTTCACCTCGTACGAACACGAAGCATGGTCCGACTTCCACGCAGGAGATAAAGAGATCAAAGCAAATTGGCTGTTACTGTCATACATTTACAGATCCAGTGACGTAAACGGGGACGGAATAGTTGACATATTTGACTTATCATGGTAGCCATAGCGTTTGGATCAACTGTTCCCCCAGCGTCCGAGAACGTTGACTTAAACTGTGACGGCATCATAGACGTCTTTGACCTGATAAGAGTCGCAATAAACTTTGGAAAGATAACTTCATCGTCTTCTTCTTCGTCCTCGTCTGGTTCCTCTGATTCTGGTGCGTTCTCTGCAGAAACAACAATGCTTTCCATAAGTCCCAGCCAAATCACCACATACAGGCATCAAACATTCTCTTTGAACGTAACCCTCTCAGACGCCGTGAACCTATACGGCTGGGAGTTTGAGGTCTACTGGAACAGCGCCGTTCTCAACCTAACAGACGTCCAAATATACGCACCAACCATCTGGGGTCAAAATGTTTTCGAGGCAGGCGTAGGCATACAGAACGACTTCAA